>Ga0105239_10000072_pt1 | contig 141600 bp, 121 predicted proteins | sample KBSC44metaG_FD_92761 | JGI IMG/M metagenome (GOLD analysis project Ga0105239, IMG submission 92761) | Corn rhizosphere microbial communities from Kellogg Biological Station, Michigan, USA - KBS C4-4 metaG | ecosystem: Host-associated > Plants > Roots > Rhizosphere > Soil | place: Michigan... | reverse complement strand
GCTTCGAGCCCAACAACCAGATGGTCAAATGTGACCCACGTAACGGCAAGTACATGGCAACTTGCCTGTTGTATCGCGGAGACGTGGTCCCCAACGATGTGCACAGTGCAGTTGCCACCCTCAAGACCAAGCGTACCATTCAGTTTGTGGATTGGTGCCCTACTGGGTTCAAGATTGGCATTTGCTTCCAACCTCCTCAAATGGTTCCAAATGGTGATCTTGCTAAAGTGAACCGTGCAGTGTAAGTTCTGAAAATCTAAACATTCAACCTGAAACTGACCTGGACAGCTGCATGCTTTCAAATACCACTGCCATTGCCGAGGCCTGGTCCGCACTGTCGCACAAATTCGATCTCATGTACTCGAAACGAGCATTCGTGCACTGGTATGTTGGTGAGGGTATGGAAGAAGGCGAGTTTTCGGAAGCACGCGAGGATCTTGCGGCTTTGGAGAGAGACTACGAGGAAGTTGCTAGCGACTCTATTGAAGAGGGTGACGGCTCTGAGATTGAACATTAAGCAGTAGTGTACTTCTGATTGCACGAGTCGCTCTTTGGAAGAGCATTGCAAGGAGTGCTGGAGCCATTGGTTGTTTCGTGTGCAAAAACTTCGCCGGTTGCCCTTCAGCGCTGGATTGTTGGGCAAACAGCTTCAAGTCAAATGGCGTTTGAATGTCGGTCTCTGCGAGACAACACAAACTTCCATCGAATTGCACATTGTAGGTAGTTGCGATCCAGACGATTAGTAATTGAACAGCGAATCAATTCATTATCATTGATTGACTATGTACCTTGGATTTCGGCAACTGAACTGTCGTATGGCTTCTGGTATTGCGTGAGTTGTGTACAGAATGTAGGACTACAGTCTACTGTGCTAATGAACTATGTAGTACTGTAGTGGCAGCATCCTTGAAGGACCGCGTCCCCAGTATCTCAGCTAATTTTGGAATAGTAGAGGAACGAATATTTGTTTAAATATTTCACTCATTCACAATCTCCAACTACTTTCCCTTCTTTGCCAACTAGTTTTTTTTAGGCTCCAGCTCGTATTTATTATGTCAACGACGGGGAGCTTTTCATGATGGTGTCTACCTTTGGCGATGCCTAGAGCTCTCAAAAGTGGACTTCTCTCATCGACAATAAAGCTCCATTAAAGTCAATTTCCACTGGCAAGCCCCTAGAGCCTGGTGTTGAGAGCTGATAAAACCTGCTAGGCTCGATGCCTACCTGCACAAAGCGCAAACAGAGCGAGCGTTGGCCTCGTCGCTTCTGAGTCAAATGCTAGAACTCCTTGGGATAGGGCTTTTGAGAGCAGCTGAAGCTGTTGGACTTATGATCGAAGCGGAAGATACTAGCCCCCTACACTGTCCAGATAGGTACGCCACGCGGGATCCAACGTGGAAATCTGATTCAATGCAATTGCCTCAAACCCAGGTGGCGGTACTCCGTACAGGCAAACAGAGCCTACCAAGAGACCGACGAGTAGTCGAGTCAATGAAGGAGGTCATGGAGTATCTCAAAGGAAAGACGAATGTCTTGAGTAGGTGCAACCAGAGGGACACATTTTCCCAGACCCCATCGAAATTCTTCGTGAACTGAACGATATGATCATCTTCCGAGCAGTATTCATGGCTGCATTCATGTATACCGTGGCAGATCTGAGTTCAGTGCTTCAGAGTGACATTCGAAAGAAGATTGCGTACTTCACCTAAGAATGGCTCAATGTTGAGTCAAATTGGGCCGCGAAGCCTGGTTCGTAACGTGTCATCTTCAGGGGCGGAGAGAACAGGGGTGTTATCATATTAAAGCTTTGGAATATACACAGGTAAGAACGCTACGTTGGAGAGGAAGAAATGAACATAAATAGTGAATCGCATGAGCGATTGAATCGATCGAAGGCATATTGAGGAATCACTAGACCAGGAGATATTGTTGTCTTCCCGAGATCCGAGACACTCCCCACTTGTAGCTGGTCAAAGGAGGCGGTAATAGCATGGGCATCGTCAGTACGGAGTAGGCACCTGGAGATAGGTGGCGGTAGTCAGCTCAGTCACGTGGCAGAGCGCAGCTTGACTACCCGAGGAACCTTCTCCATGGGTAGCTTTTAGGTGCCATAGGGGGCACCTTGGACCCCCTAAGCGGGTGGTACTTACATGGCAGGGCTACTTAACTAAAAGCTACTAGGCCTGAGTCAGCACTCGTAGTGGTGCCTACTGGGTGCCTACCAAGAGACCAACAACTCATAGCTCGAAGCTCCGTTCTGTGTGTGGCCTACTCCGTATTATTCTTACCTGTGCGCTTCGTCATCCGGTTCGGTTCGATTGGTACAACCTTCTACCACCTTACCTAGGTAATAGCCTTTAACTCCTACACCTTTCCAGCCATCCCGACTGCATCAGACTCGTACACAGAACACTCCCTTCCTCATTTCCTTCACTTTAATCTTTGGCCTTGCCAATCCGCTCAGGTTCTGGGCGTATTGTCTGTTTTCTTGAGCGTTTGACCCGTCTCTCATGTCATCCTCCTCTTTACCCCGTCTCTGATTTAATCCTCTCCCATCTTCGGCTGTGTCTGTTAGGCGCATCATCTGAACATTACATTACTCGCTCTTGGTAATGGCTGAGATCATTGGATCACAAGCTTCGGGTTCGCTTCAATCTATTTCTATGCACGCTTCGTTTTTCGCTGAGACTAACGTTGTCTTTCCCAGGTCATCCGAACCTCAATCTGACCGCCGAAGAGAAGCGAGCCTACGCGCAGCTTTTGAAAGAAGCGGATCCTGATGGATTTGGAGCTGTGTCCGGCGACGTCGCCGTGAAATTCTTCGAACGAACGAAGCTTCCTTCCGATGTTCTCGGCCAAGTTCGTCAACGATTCCCTCGATGCGCAGCCTGGCCCCATTAACACTGAAAACAGATCTGGCAAATTGCCGACACAGAGAATCGAGGCTTCTTGACCCCGGCTGGCTTTGGTGTCGTTCTGCGACTGATAGGCCACGCACAAAATGGAAGGACTCCTTCAACTAGCATTGCAACACAACGTACGATTCCCTTTCTACGAATGCGCAATCCATGCTAATCTGCTAAAAAGCTGCCCCGTTGCCTCGTTTTGATACTATCGTCAGCGAGACCCAACCACAGTCCCAGCTGCCAGCGGCTCCACCACCGATCGCTCAGCAATCAACTGGGCCTCCAGCTAGCCCTTCTCCAGCAGGGCCCCCTCCGATTCGAGTACCCGCACTTAGCCCCGACAAAGTCACCACGTATTCCTCCCTCTTCGAGAAGTCAGGAGCTGAAAATGGGTTCCTGTCAGGTTTGACCGCGAAGCAGATATTCGAGAGGGCGGGTTTGCCCAACGAGGTGCTTGGAAGAATCTGGGGTCTTTCAGATACGCAAGGCAGAGGCATGCTGGACGTCACTGAATTTATAATTGCGATGCATTTACTTGCATCTTACAAATCCGGACAAATGCGTGGTGTCCCGAGCACACTACCTCCTGGTTTATACGAGGCTGCGACTCGGCGACCTCCAGCTCGAGCCGGAAGTGGCTCACGACCTGGGTCGAGTGCTGTCCCTAACCTCCCCCCTCAGTTTACGGGATTCAATCAAATCCCTCAAAGTCCTATCACCAGGCAACAAGTCAGCACTCCACTATCCGCGCAATCAACTGGGGAATCCTGGCTGGTCTCTCCAGCCGACAAGGTCCGCTTCGACTCGATATTTGCTACCATCGATCGCCAGGGCAGAGGCTTTATCACTGGTGAACAGGCTGTAGAGTTCTTTGGGAATGCACGGCTGCCTGAAGAAGTGCTGGCTCAAATTTGGGACCTTGCCGATATCAAATCGGAAGGACAATTGAATAAGGACGAATTTGCGGTTGCGATGTACCTAATTCGGCAGCAAAGGGGAACCAAAGATGGCCGAGGTGTTCTTCCAACTACCTTACCTCTAGGTCTGGTTCCTCCAAGCATGCGGAAGCAAGTTCTTCCCCCGCCTCAGCCAACCGCACCTGCCTTTGAGAATGCGCCCGTCACAAAACCTCGCTCTGCCGCTGATGATCTATTTGGCCTCGATGCATTTGGGCCTCCTCCGACCACTGCTCCTCAGGTCCCTCAGTCCACGGGAGGCACCGATGCTGGTCCCTTTGCCAACCCCCCTTCAGCTCTCTCCCCGCAGACTACATCGACAACCTTCAAACCGTTCATACCCTCCAGTTCATTCGGCCAGAGCATGATTCCCCAATCAACAGGATCACCTGCGCCAGCTCAAACACGCTCCCCCCCTCCGACAGATGATCTACTTGGAGACGCGGATCCTGAGATCAGTTCCAAGCTCACCAATGAAACTAGTGAGCTAGGGAATCTCTCGAATCAGATTGGCAGCTTGTCGAAGCAGATGACCGAGCTTCAAGGCACGAGAAAGCAAACCGAACAAGAGCTTTCCCATAATACAAACCAGAAACGAGCCTTCGAGGGGCGCTTGGCTCAACTTAGGGGGCTGTATGAGAAAGAAGTCAAAGAAGTTAGAGCATTACAAGAACAGCTGACGGCATCGAAGAATGAGACAAAGAGATTGCAAGCAGATATGGCTATGGTCGACGGTACTCACCAGGATCTCTCTACACAGCACCAGCAGTTACGAGCTGCTTTAGAAGCAGACCAAAGGGAAAATGCTGCGCTCAAGGAGCGCATCCGACAGTCGAATCAGGAAATCGAGCAGCTCAAGCCGCAATTAGAGAAACTAAAGTCCGATGCAAGGCAACAGAAAGGTTTAGTGGCCATCAACAAAAAGCAATTAGCTACTAATGAAACGGAGCGAGATAGAATAAAGGCAGAAATCGCTGCTGCACAAAAACAAGTGGATGATGCGGCAAGGGAAGCAGAGGAATCAGCTCGAGAAGTCGAGGCATCAAAAAAGGAGCTCGAAGAGGCACGAAATGTCCCGATTCCAGCAGTCAAAAGCCCTCCAACTGTCGCAAGCCCTGCTCCCTCGACCAGTTCCAACCCCTTTTTCCGCAGGACAACAGACACCTCCTTTTCACCTCCAACAGCTTCTCCAGAGCCAAGCAACAGCAATCAGAATGCCTTCGATAGTATATTTGGCCCATCATTCGCCGCGGCAGGGCCACCCCCGGAAACGTCGTTCTCAAGTCCTCCTCCAGCTGGCAGTTCACCCACTGTACCTCGCATCGAATCCTCTGCCCATTCTACTCCTAGCCTATCAGCCGAACCTCCTGCACCTCCACAATCTCGTCAGATCACTTCGGCAGCCCTCCCTTTCCGCCAGCCGCTGGAGAGAGAAGACTCCATCAGCTCTTCCGTGAGGGTTGCTCCACCCGCCAGTCGATTGAGTCCAGTTGACACACCACGCGCTCTTACCCCAGGGACGAGTACTCCAAGCCCTCCTGCACAACGAAGCTCCGTAGATCCGTTTGCGACGGCTGCGGGCCCGGATGAAGAACAAGAATCTGTTAGAAGAACCTTGCCTCAGGCATCAGCTTCCAAGGAATCCTTGGAGGGCAGCTTCGGGAAGGCTTCGGCGCCGGTGGGAGACATACCTGGTGCATTTCCGGCGGGCTCACGTTCAGATACTCCATCGCAAGGAATACCGAATGCCACTATCATTGCTGGGACCGGTGCTGCTACTCTGACTGCTGCAGCAGGGCTTGCTGCAGCCACAACAAATGGAACGGAGCAGACAAACAAGGAGTCTCCTGGGAAGGGCAAAGATGTCGACCAAAACTTCGATGATTTCTTTGGAGGCCCTCCTCATCAACGAACTACTTCCCAACAAGCGGCAGATTTTGACTCTGCATTTGCGGATTTTGGGAAGCCACGACCGACGAATGGCACACAAGACGGTGCTGCTAAAGAGTTCCCTGATATCCAGGAGGTCGCCGGTGATGATGATTCTGATAGTGACTACAGCGAGGAGCCAATGAAGTTCGATGACGACTTCAACACAAGATCTCCGCCTCGCGATTCGCCAACAGAGTCTAAAAATCTAGGCCAGAAACCAGAGGTACCATCAGATCAAGCTAATCTTTCTCTACCACGTCCTCCTTTAGATGCTACAGCTTCTGCAGCCAGCTCATTACCTGGAGTTGACCAGCAGAAGTCACCACCGACCTATGGAGATTCTGTTCCCGATGATAACCCCACTCATTTCCCTCGAGAGTATAAAGGATTACTTCCAGAAAGAGAGGATCCAACTTCTCCTCCAGCTGGCGGAGAGACCATCGCAACTGCGCCGCCAGCGGGGAGTGGCAATACACCTTCATATGGACCGGAATCACACCCTAGAAGCCCTTCAGGGCCTTCGGCCGCTGCTCCCTTCCCACCAACTAAGACAACTCCCTTTGATTTTGACTCGGCTTTCGCCGGCGTCGGAGCGGCTCCGGTAGCTGATGACGACGACGATTCTGAAGACGATGTACAGGTCTTTAACGCGACTAGAAACCAGGCCGATTTTGACCCCACATTCGACTCACCACCTCAGTCGCGGTCCTCCGCTGCACCCCAGCACTCCGCATTTGAATCGGTGACCAATGGAACGAACTCCACAAAGGTTGCAGCGAATGACCCGTTCAAAGCCAATGGGACTGCTTCAGCATTGGGTTCCCAACCAGCTCCTGCTACAGATTCGCATGATTGGGACGCACTGTTTGCACCTTTGAACAACGCAAGCGGTGATGCGGCAGGACCCACGATATCAGGATTCGACTCGCTGGACACGGCTCCTGATGCGGCTGCGGCCGCAGCTGCACCCACACCTTTTATTGCAGTAGCAGAACCATCGTCACCACGTGCACCCACATCCCCCGCTTCAGCTGCGACACCGTCAAGTCCAAATACCAAACTTGACCGCCCTCAACCAGGACGTGCTTTAAGCACTGGGACCGAACATGATGATCCAATTCTCAAGAGACTGACGGCCATGGGATGGAGCCGTGATGAGAGCTTGAAGGCTTTGGAGCAATTTGATTACAACATCGACAAGGTGAGTTCGTCAACGTGTGCTTTGGAATTCGAAGCCGAGTGTACTGACTACAATTCTAGGCGGCTGACTACCTGACATTCCGATCTTGATTGTGATCGGTGGAGAGCGATGCATCAGAATATAGCAGGGATGCAATGTATTTGCTCTTCCTTTCCACCCTCAGAAAAGCAGATGATTTCAATCAGACCATCATCTTTGATCAATTTGAACACTTAGTGGAATCCAGAATACCGCCATGTCCGTGCTCGCTTTATTACATTCGAAGAGATGGGAAGATACCTGACAAGCTCGAAAAGCAACATAGCCCTACTTTCTTTGTTGAAGCTTGAGAAGATCAGAACTACATCATTAATACCGAGATTTTCAGCGTACAGTGTGAGAATAAAATACGCTTTTGTTGATTTGTTTGAAAAGAAACCTCATTTCATCCAAGTATTCTTCGCACCTTTGGCAGTATGTAGCTAATCAAGCCCACCAAAGAAGATACCCTGCGCCTGGGAGAGCATCAGGCTGTTCATGGGTTTGGCACTGGGGCTGAATAATCACTGATCAGTAACCACAGCCCTATAGAAAAGGGGTATTTGTCACGCCTTACCAATCCTTTTTGCACTTCACACCACTAATAGTATTGGAAAGTTCATCAGCGCCGTACAATAGGTGTCATAAGTTTATAGACACGCTTGGTGTGCAAACCTTACGACGGAATGATCACCAAGGCAAGTGAGGCTTCTAGATCAGGAAATTATTACTTAGGGGTGCAATATCCACGGGTCCCGGGCCTCTTCCAGAGGCTAATGGGCAGAGACGTTGAGCCTGCCGGGCGGGCGGGCACGACTGACAACCATACCCCAGGGCGTTCAACTGCTTGGGGTTGTACGAAGATGTTGATTGCTATCATTGTGGACGGAGTCTTGGGCCCTCGCACCCTTGCATGGGAGAATGTCCGGCTCTCCATACTGCTTCCTGGGCAGCCGAACTCGGATTTGATTCAAACAAAGGACGGTTATCTTCAAGCAGACGATCTTAAGATCGCTTCCTCCGTGCCTAGCTCCCTATCCGGCTTGCATGTCCACCAGGACTGAGATATCCTTGTTTGATGTGCAACTGAACGGATCGGTTTGCAAATCAAGCCCGAATCTTGGTTCCCAATCTTCCTACTGATTAACCTCTACGAAGGAGCACACGTACACCAGTGATGCTGCCAGGAAGTCGGATCTCTTTCAAGTCGGCTAGGAATGCGCATATTAACGACTAAGCACAGGTCACTTAGTGGAACTATTTCCGATAGCTTTTGCTTGTTCTGGATTCACCAATAAAGAACATCTGTAACCGAGCGGCTTTGCCAGGCCCGCATCTTCGTGAAGGCTGGTGGTGACTCCGTGGATGGTTCTGGTGGTTCGAACTGGATCCGAACCTTTTGGCTCTGGCTTTAGCTTTTAGGTTGATGGTTTGTTCGCTCCTCCAGCCTCGGTTGAAACTCTGTTGGCTTGACGTACCGAGTATTACGAGGTGCAGACCCCATTGCGAGATCTTTGACAGCAGCCACATGGGACCCATGACACCCACGAGCAACCCTCGAAAGCCAAAATGGTAAGCGCGGCGGAGACCACAAAAGCAAGCTGGCATGGACACATGCCAATCGTCGTAATTCGCAGAGATCGTGAAGTACATACATAGCTTCTCGAATATGTATCACTCCAAACTATATGGGCACTCACCATGAAGAATATCGCATCGTTTTCAACACCTCTCTACCCACAATGAACGCTCGGCAGGACGAATTAACAAGACGCCGTGATAGACGAGCCTCTACGACAACGCGGCACGATTCGCATCTGAATCACACGAGCGATGAGGACTCGGAGTTCAGCAGGTGTCCCTCCCCGCTCCTTGCTGTAGATAGTGGCTATCGTGTGGATCCTTTCACGCCTTATCCTGTCGCGAACGCATCCCGCGGGGTTCGGTATATGGCAGATTATTGTGGGTTCAGCCTTCCTCAATTCAAGGAAAGCACTCCGTACTCATCTCGTTTTGCAGATACGCAGGTCTGGGCGCCTCAGCAAACCTCAGCATCCGCCCTTATCAGCGGAAAGAATACGCTCGTCACATTGGTATTACCATTAGCTTTGCAGAATGCAATGCTCTTTGAGGCAACCATCGCGATGACAAGAGCAGCCTGGGTGATCAGACGAGGTTCAGAACCTTTCAATGACAAGATGCTACTTCGCCACCGAGGGTATGCTATGAGGAAACTGCGCGACAACCTCAGTGGTGCTGATCAGCGTGTTTCTACTTCCGTGTTACTGACGATGTCGACGCTCTTGACAATGAATGTGAGTACCAACACCCTTGCGTGAGCGAGCCCGGCTAAATGCTGTGCTAGTATATGATCAACGATCTTGTGTCATTCAGGATACATCTGCAGGCATTGGAGAAAATGTTTCAGTCACTGAATTGCGAGGAAGAAACTGAGATTCTACATTTTGTACGGGGCCGTGTCCTTGCGTAAGAGACCCCAGTGCCTACAGCTGGTCGCTCAAATGGAATTAATGTGACTAGATTCGGTGTGCTTGCGTCATTCCTTCAGGCACACCAGCCAAGTTATGCAACCAGGATCAATGAACCTGGCCACAGAATTAGTACATTGACTTATCCAGGCCATCCTTTCCCTCCGGAGCTCTGTGAGGTCGCATCAAAGTTACCAGAAGGCTTCTCGGAGGTTGCGTTAAGCCGTAGCGTTGCTACCGAGCTCATCAGCTTCCTAGTGAAGTTGACCGAGTTAGTCAAATGGATGTCCTTGAGTCAAGAGGAGAGTCTAAAATATCCTCAACCCGGAGTAACGATGCAACGAGCCATCTACGACCTTCAATGCCTATCCGTACTACCTCTCACGACTATCGAAGGACAGATTGTGCGAGCTATTTTAGCATTCTGTTTACATGTGTACAACGAGTTATCTTTCAGGATCCCTTTGGCGCGACCTCTAAATCCTCTTTTAGAATCTTTCAACGAACCCACGGACATTCCTCGACAGCCCTGGCTTCAAAGGTGTCTGCTGTGGTCTGCCATTGTCACTGCCAGTGCCTGGGATACTCAACTTGACGCGCTGCCGCGAAGGCACCTTGTGCTAGACAAGATAATGAAACTCTTACCTGAAGCAAGTTATTGGGAAGAAACCAAAGAAGTAATGCAGAAGTTCTTTTGGGTGGATAGCCTCCAAGATCAATGGGAGGTTTGCTGGCGAGGAGCGTATTTTAGACGGACACGCCAACGACGAGGAGCATCACAAGTCCAATCGATGTCGCAGTTACTACAAGAAGGTGAGCAAAGTACGAAGACATCTTTATCAGATGGTAGGATGAGCTCGGGGAGCCGATCGATCGAATCTGGAAGGTGATGTATTGAAATGCCTGACTACCTGACTACCGCCATTGGTCGTTCAGTGGGTTTCTATGCTTATCCGATTCCATGTGGACATTCTAAAATATTTTATTCTCAATGGCCTCTAGCCAATTTTCGGGCATTCACGATAAGGGCTAATTGCACCGCTTGTCGACCAAGCTATCATTGTCGTTGGCATCCATGAATACGCCATCATCAGTGGCCCTCCACGTCGCATGCATGCGACGCATGCATACGTTGCCCAAAGCTTTTGCGCGATTGCTGCCTTGACATCTATGCACAGAGTAGTATTCCAACAAGATTCTAGCGCTTCAAACAACCTCAGCACCAAGCCAAGAGCGATGCCCCTGAGGCTTTCCCTCGACAGGCTTCTCCGCAGAGAAGCGGCCACCAAGGAAAACGTGTGAGAAGGCGAAGAAGCTGGTGGCGCTGAAGAGGAGGCTATAAATCGAAGGTGTCAGCTAGTCAAAACACAGAACAAGAGGGATGGGAGAAAAACTCACAACTCGAAAACTCCAACAACGACACAACCACGTGCCGCAGGCCGACCGGCATCGACGACGATCTCATTTCTCCTCAACAAGTCCGCAACAGCTGCAAACCCACCCAACCATAAGATAGAGGTCGTGGCCTCGGCACTGAGCATGGCCATGGGATGCGCCAGCACAGGGAAATAGCGCGGCGTGATGATGGTGTATGGAACGGTGAGGAGTAAAGTGAAGACAGTGGTGAAAGTGAAGAATGCGAGGCCGGCGGGCACGTCAAGGCTAGATTTGGCGGTATTGAAAGCATTGACGGCCGTAGCCCCGAGCGCCATGGCGATGAATGCCAAAACCCCTTGCAGCACGCGCAGCACGAGGACCGGGTTGATGTAGTTCATCTTCAGCTCCATGGTCGCTGTTGGCGTCGTTGTCGGCGTCGTTGTCGGCGTCGTGTGCGGGCTGGACCTGGCAAGCGGAGTCCGCGAGCAAATTGATGTGCTCTTCTGGGTTGATGCGGTGGTCGTTTGAGCTTACGCTGCGTGTGTCGGGGAAGTTCGTGATCTTGCTGATACTACACTTGTCCAACACGCTTCTGAAGAGCTTCATGGAGTTTTGAAAACAAGGCCGGATAGGCTGTCGATATATAGTAGGCAGCGATTGAAAAGGTGGAAGATGTCAAAGTGGTGAGACTTGCGCCAGCGCAACACAAAATTCAACACAGAAAAATTCACACAGGGTTTCAATAATACGCCCGACCAACCCGAGACAGAATGCAGATATAGATAAATTGAAAATGTTTTACAAAAGGAGATGGAATGAGAGAACAGTGGGAGAGCAGGTGGCGTCTCGGAGTGATCATAAATAATTCATGCTCAACGACTCACCACCCAGGGGTCTCACGAGTGCACCTTTTCTTTCTTTCGGGGAACTGACCATTTTGACGTCGCTGCTCACGGAGCGTTCACACTCGCATCTTGAAACAAGCACGAGGAATACGAGGTTTGAGAAGTGCGTGGTCAACGACGCGGTCTCTGGCTGGCGTGAGGGCTTAAGGTTCGAGCATGTATTACTGCATGTCTTGTCTGAGAATGGAGGCACATCCTTGACTTTCAGCGTCGTCCGCCGATCGGGTCTGCCGGTTTGGAAATCCTGATCAAAGAAGGAGTGAAACAGATCGCTGGTTGGTTGGTTGGTTAGTTGGTTGGTAGGTAGAAGGATTGATTTATTGATCTACGCGTAACGAGCACAAACAAGTAGCCTGTCGGTATTTGGGCGGGGCAGCAGCGTGCACAGCCTTGTTTCATGGCATTGTGCTGCCTGGAACATTGATTGGCCATCGTGGTTCCGCGCGACACCGCACATCTGACAAGGATCAGGGCCCGCGCTCCCAAGGAGGCAGATGGCGACAACCACCACTCATCACAACATGTTGTAACTACCTGTGGTGCATAATCCTCTCTTATATAAAGTTATATGTGCTACAGATGTGATTATTCCCCAAGATTGCGTGAGAACCGATATTAACTAACGAACTAAAATTGTACTATGATGGGGCAAGCGGCGTCGAGTACTCTGTACTCCGGATATACTACGCGACACGAATCTCAGCGGAAGTGGAGGGCGTTTCAAGCGGAATGGCGGATCGCCGCTTGGAATTCCTCGTGATCATGCCTCCGGAATAAAGCAGGGCGGGCAAGACGCCCACCGCGCTGAATAGCGCCATACTCCAGGTCATTGTCTTCCAGCCGGCGGCATCGATAATCCCGGCAGCCACGAGAGGTCCGGTTAGGGAGCCCAGGGCCCAGGCCACGTTGAAAATACCGAAGCTCTGCGCGTAGGCTGATTTCCCTGAGAACAGATCTGGTTGTTGTCTCTCCTTCGCGTCGCATACTTTGCTAAATTCGGAGAGTAAGGGCGTCATTATAAATGCGCATGCAATACCCAGCAATAGAAGGAGACCGCAGAGGAGCACCTGTTGCCGGATTCCGCCGTGGTCCACTAGACGGAGGAGGACCCAGAAGGGGATTGAGAATAGGAGGCCGCCGGCAGAAATCCATCTAGGTCCGTATTTATCGGTCCAATGACCTATCAGTGGGCCGGCGAAGTTGGGTGCTAGGAGCGCGAGAAAGACTAATCCTGCCCCGAGAGATCCCCAGCCGAAGATTTGATTGACATATAAAGGGATAGTAGTGTCGAGTGCGGTCATCGTGATGGATGCTGCCAGACTCCCCCAGAATGCCGCAAGGAGGCGGCGAGATTTCAGCAGAATCAGCATCGAAGGCATTTTCCGTTTGGGACGAGCGTTGGTAGCAGCTCGCATGGCTGCAACAGTAATGTTCTTCTCAGCAACGGCGGAAGAGGCCTCAAGTTGCACAGGAGTAATGCTGTCGTTTATCGACGGGACTGACTGGATTTCCATCGCTATTGGGGCAGCATCCTGCCATTTCGCGGCGATTTTCTTTTCCACAAGCAGGAGTCGTAGGAGAATATCGAGGCCGATAACACCAAAGGTGACGGCGAAGACTGGGTAGTAACCCGATCTCTCATATACGATCCCACCGATCATAGGGCCAAAAAGGACCCCCAAACTCATGGCGACAGAGACGTAACCCAGAGCCTTCCCGACCTCCTCCGGCTTCACTGTGTCTGCAAGCAGCGCGAGAGCGACTGTCCACACCACAGCGGCCGAAGCCCCCTGCAACAACCGAGCTACCACCAGGATAGCTATGGTCCTACCAAGACAAAACATCACGGTTGATGCAAATAGTACAACCAGGCCTAGGAGTAAAGGACCTCGTCGAGATGTTGTTCGATCAGCGATGACGCCGCAGATAGGCGAAACGACTAGGAGGGCAGCGGCATAGACTGATAGTAGAACCGAAACCCAACGCTGGGTATCTCCATGGGCAATGTGAACACGATCTTGCAGCGCAAAGGGTACGACGGGTACAACAATTCCATAGAGAAAGACATCCTGGCCGCGGGTAAGTGTCTCATTCCATTGAGTCAATGGAGAGGGTTTAGTTAACTCACAGTGAAGACAGACCAGCACACGGCAGTGAGAATAAAGGCTTCCGAAGAACGAATCACAAGGAGAACCGGCTTTCCGCCCCTAAAAGGAGCAAATCGATTGAGTGAAGCTCCCACCTTATCGCGTACAGGAGTCATGACTGGGATTCGGTCTCAAGCTGGGTGCAAGCTTAGCAAACGCTCTCAATGGAAACCCCTCGAAACAAGAGATAGTAATCTGGCCCCAGCAGGGTCAATTTGAGAAGATAGAGATGCCATTTCTTCCACTTGATTCGAGAGAAGCGGCCAAGGCTGATTTTCTAAGCGAGGTCTCGCTTCTCGATTCTGATTAGTTAGAGTCAAAATGCATGAATCGATCGGTCATCATTTTTGTCTAATAGCCTCCCACGCCCGGACAAGAGGGTTTCAAAGCCGATCCATACGAGGAGATGAAAGCGATCGATGCCGATAAGATAAGATCATGCGGGGCTTCACGTGTGATATGGAATGTAAGATTCCCACTGTGAGGGGCAATGGCTCGGGGTAGGCACCTTGTAGGTGGATAGACAGCCACCTCGCCTCGGTGGTGGAGGACTTCCCTTCTCCTGCGAGGTACCTGAAGCACCTGAGGTATCCGAGGTTAGCTTGCGTAGAAGCTACTGTATTCTCTCGGTGGAAATCCGGGTGTGTTGACAATATTATTTCGAGGCCTTCCCCTGAGAATTGAATGCATGTTCCTTTTTAATTCACTCGTTCAACTCGTATTTCAGTAAGCATCTAGGAACACCGCCCGCCCCATCACGAGCAAAGGCTGAATCTGTACAATCAAAATCAGCCATACGAACGCTCAATACGTCCTACAGAGTGAAATACCACGGTACCTCGTACGGGGTCCACGTATTCGCTCGTGATCGTATGTCCCAAGACTTTCGTTCTTCGCTTCCCTCTGGACCTCGTGTCTTGTCCATTGAGAGCTTGACTTTCCGCCCGTCCAGTGGTAATTTTAGCCCAGATCTCTGGTCCCCGCGAGGAGAGAGGGACGATCGTGTCGTGACTCGTGTTGCGATGGTGGGATGTCTGATCACGCAATTCTGAAGGAAAAAAGCGTTCCAGATGCGGGGATCCTTTGTTGACTGTCAGGATGCTTCAAATCTCACCGGGCCCTCCCCTGGTCCCTGCTGCTTCGCCCCTCCTCCTGTCCTCCATCATTGCTCGTTTTCTCTTTTTATTTTGAGAGGAAAGTGTGATCGTTCAACTTGTTGCAAGAGTTGCGTCTTCAGCTCAAGTCTAAGCTGCTCGTTTATATAAAGTGCAGTGCATTGCTTTCACGACCCCGTCCCTGCACATTGCATTCAAAGCCCATCTCAATTGTTACTACACAATCAACCCTCACCATGGGAGAACCTACACAGAAATTTGAGACCCTCCAGGTCCATGCTGGACAAGCCCCAGATCCCACTACCAAGGCTCGAGCTGTTCCTATCTATCAGTCCACCTCCTTCACTTTCAATGATTCGGCACACGGCGCGAGGCTGTTTGGCCTCAAAGAGTTCGGAAACATCTATAGCCGGATCATGAACCCTACAGTCGATGTCTTCGAGAAGCGAGTCGCAGCTCTCGAAGGTGGTGTCGCTGCTGTGGCGACTTCCTCGGGCCAAGCAGCTCAGTTCCTTGCTATTAGTGCTCTTGCCCATGCAGGAGACAACATCGTCTCAACTTCCAACCTCTACGGTGGCACCTATAACCAATTCAAGGTCTTCTTCCCTCGATTGGGCATCAATACCAAGTTTGTCACCTCCGAAACCCCTGAAGCTATCGCGGCGGCCATCGACGACAAAACCAAGGCTGTGTATGTCGAGACCATTGGCAACCCAAGGTATAACGTACCTGACTTCGAGGCCATTGCCAAAGTTGCTCATGAGAAGGGTGTACCTTTGGTGGTAGACAACACATTTGGTGCTGGTGGTTACTTTGCTCAACCTTTCAAGCATGGAGCAGACATCATCGTACACAGCGCAACAAAATGGATTGGCGGCCACGGCACCTCCATTGGCGGTGTCATCGTTGACTCTGGCAAATTTGACTGGGCTGCCAACGCAAAGAGATTCCCCCAATTCAATGACCCTGCACCTGGCTACCATGGCTTGAAGTTTGTCGATACTTTTGGACCGATAGCATTTATCATCCGAGTCCGAGTAGAGATCTTGCGCGACGTTGGAGCGTGCCTCTCACCTTTCAATGCCCAGCAATTCATTCTTGGCCTCGAGACTTTGAGCTTGAGAGGTGAACGACATGGTGAGAACGCTTTGAAACTGGCCAAATGGCTGCAGACACGACCAGAAGTTGCATGGGTGTCGTACCCAGGACTTGAGAACCACCCTAGCCACCAGCTTGCAAAGAAATACCTTCCTCGCGGCTTCGGTGGCGTTTTGTCATTTGGTGTCAAGGGAGGTGCGGAAGCTGGTTCACAGGTGGTGGATGGATTCAAGTTGATCTCGAATCTTGCAAAGTAAGTGTTATTGGTACTGAAGGCTTGTCAGTGACGAGACTAACAAACGCCGCAGCGTGGGTGACGCAAAGACTCTCGCGATCCATCCTTGGTCAACAACACACGAACAACTTGAGGAGCAGGAGCGATTAGACTCAGGAGTGACTCCAGATGCCATCCGCATCTCGGTGGGAATTGAACACATCGATGATATTATTCAAGATTTCACACAGAGCTTCGAAGCAAGTTCAGCTGCTGGCAAGGACGGAGCAAATACGGACAATGCTACAATTCAGCCAAAGCCAACGACTGAAGCATCACTCAGTGGGGCTACCTGATCTCCATATCATGCTTGTCTTACCTGTTTCCCCTCTGAAAGAATTAGTCCTGATGATGGGTGGTGACACAGAATCGAATCTCTAGTTAGACCATGCCGGTGTCAACAGCAATTGAGACGGCGCTAAAGAATTCGGTCACAGCAAAGAGTTTGTTCGATCCAATATTGATAATTGAGCTGGAAGTTGTTCAAGTTGACTCTTAAAGGATGATGCATGTGTTTAAAGGATAAATACATACCTGGGTATCCCAGTGAACAGCATCGATTAGACCCATAGGTGAAGAGAGAGAAGAAATTGTGTGGTAGATCGATCGATCCTTTTCCCTCCATGCTTCCCCGCATCGTTTCCCTGCACCTGCGACCTGGACCGCACCCGCGCCTAAGCAGTCGATTTGCTCGTATTACCTGTCTAAGTCCTCGTAGATCCGTCATCCATCTAACTTCACCCGTGACCCTATGGTCCGCGCAAAGGGCCTTTCTGTCGACCGAACTTCCTGCCCCTCGCCTTGACTAATGCTCACGCGACAACTCGTGGTCCTTCGGTATTCAACATGGACACTCGCAAACGCAAAAAGAAGGTCCTGTTGATGGGCAAAAGCGGCTCGGGCAAGTCTTCAATGCGCAGCATCATCTTCAGCAACTATGTCGCCAAAGACGTTCGTCGACTTGGAGCCACTATCGACGTTGAGCATAGCCATGCTAAGTTCATGGGCAATTTGACATTGAATTTATGGGACTGTGGAGGGTGAGTTGACATGAGACACCACCCAGACCTCACTCTCGAGCTAATGAGGCTTGCAGCCAAGATGCTTTTATGGACTCGTACCTCAATGCCCAACGTGAGAATGTTTTCTCCGATGCTGAAGTCCTTATCTACGTCTTTGACATTGAGTCACGCGCCGTTGACCAAGATCTCGAAACCTACAGCCAAGTGGTCCAGGCTTTGAAAGAGTACAGTCCACATGCCCACATCTTCTGTCTCATACACAAGATGGACTTGGTGCAGAATGAACATCGAGAAAGGATATACGAGGAACGTTGCCGTTTGATCATGGCTCGATCAGAAGGCCTCAGTCTCGAGACATTTGCCAGCAGTATCTGGGACCAAACTCTTTACAAAGCTTGGGCCGGCATTGTACACAAGATGATTCCAAATCTTGTCGTTATTGAGAAGTTCCTCAATGCATTTTCGAAACAACTATCTGCTGAAGAGATTGTTCTCTTTGAAAGGTCCACTTTCCTTACCGTTACTAACGTCGTGAATGAATATGGTGCAGAGAACCTCAACCACGATCGTCACGAACGCATCTCCAACATCATGAAGACCTACAAGCATACTGTTGCTAAGAATACCAGAACCACCGCCGCCAGCGCCGGATTTTTGCTATTCAAGGTCCAAACACCCGGCTTTAACTGCTTCCTTGCCCGTTTTACGGAAAACACTTACATCTTTGTCGTTATTCCACCCGGCGAGGCCGCCTTCAATTGTGCGGTACTCAATACCATCATGGCTAGAGATGTCTTCAGCAAGAAGACTGGTGTGGAGGGCTGAAAATGGGATGCATAACCAAGAACTAGATGAACTATTCAAGAGGTGGACAACAGTGTTGATGATTCAAGGGATTTTCGAGCTACCCACCTACAACAACAATCGACACCAACAGAAATGTCAAGGACGACAACGACTACAACTGATAATCCAACAATTGTGTACCAGGCCAGCCAGTTCATGGATCTCCCAAGAGTGTGACATCAGCTCACCCCCCAACCCCAGCTACCACCTTACCATTCTCAAGCTTTGCACCCTTCAAACCCACTTTCTCCACCATCTCCAGAGCTTCTTTTCGCCTCTTCTCTTCCAACGCCTGGAAATTGCGCATCATCGCATTCCTTGTAAATTCTTCTCCCGTCACCAAGGGATACTTCTTAAGCGGACCCTGAATCAGTGTATCACGACAAGGCTGGTTAAAGAAAGCAATACTGTATCTCTCGCCGTAGTAGTCGTCAGGTTCGGTCGGGGCTTTGACGCGGTGGAAAGTCGATTTGAAGCGATCGTCGGACCATGACATCAGGAGGTCTCCAATATTGCAGATGATGGCATTCGTGCTGGAAGGTGCGACTCGCGTCCATGTATCACCGTGGCCAAATGAAGTAGAGACTTCGCGACCCGGGCAGATCTAGGCAGGGTCAATCACGTTGGTACACATACCTAGGTAGCGAAGCAAGTGGCTCTTGAATAGTCAGCCACACTCACCTCAAGGCCCGACTGTCCCTCCTTCTGAAACAGCAGCGTGAGGAGATCCCAATCTGTATGTGCACCAGCGCGATGCCACACCTCACCATTTGTATTCACCGGCGTCCCGAAATAATGCAATAGCCTCGCCACCGTCTGGCTCTCCGGCCTGCGCACATCATGTGCCTTGACAAAATAGTCATCCGGGAACCCCAGGCCTCTCGCCAGACACACCATTAACTTCTCACTCACATCCTGCACCTTCTGCATGAACTCGAGACTGTTCGCCTTGAAACCCGGCAAGACGTCGTCTGCAAGCCATTTCCCCTGCATGTTGTCGCCAAACTGCATCTGGTACGACTCCTTGCGGTCCGCGGCGCCCGTCGACGGCCGCACCTGGGAGTTCTTCTCCCAGCCTGCGTTGTGCGCGGACGAGAAGGGGACCTGTGCTTTGATCTCGTCCGGCAACGAGAAGAAGCGCTCGGATTCCGCGAACATCTGCGTGATTTCAGCGCCGCTGATCTCATGGTCAATGATGCAGAAGAACCCGACGTCTGAGGCTGCGGACACGAGCTCGGCGGTGATGGTGTCGATCCTCGAGGCGTAGTTTGCGAGCGAAATGCTGGGGATTGCGCGCTCTTTGTATTTCGTTGGGGCTGATGTGCCTGCCATTGTGGATTGTATTTTATTTACCTGGGTAAGCGTTGAGTGCGTTGCTGGGACGCCGTGTATGGGCTTTAAAGCTAGGTATTTTAGTCCTGCTTAATTCGTGTTGTTGAGCATTGAGTCTCACTTCTCTTCCCTTCTGACGAGCTGCTCCGATTTAGCTTAGACTGCGATGGAACTTAGAAGCTGAATATGGGATAGACTTTGAGAAAGGTGCTCATTTACTCAGGCAGTATTATCTGGGCTCGAGCGTACGTAAGGTTTGGTGAAACAGTGTTTTCCATCCAGCTCTGACTGAATAGCTCGGGCGTCGTACAAGGTGCTTCATCCCCCTCATTTATATAATATGCCCATGTGCGCTTTCCAGATATGTATCACCCGACGTCTCTGCACGGATTTTCTTTAGCATTTCGCGGGACGGAGGGCATACTTACACTGGAAGCCAGTGCCTCAGATAAGGCTGGCGGACTCCCCCGCACGGTTATCGGTCCAATCGGAGGGTCGAGAATGTCGTACAAAAGTCAGTTCGTTCCCCTCGGCATTGGATCCAACAGCCTTGCGCTTTGCATTCGGTACTATCATAGGTATGTTTTCTGTTTTCATACTAGCACTATACTATACTACAGTAATGGCGCCTGGTTCATATATCAAAATTCAAAAGGTCCTCGAACAGAAAGTTATTACTAATGCCGGTCTGCGGAGGGAAAAGCTGCTCGAACGTTTCGTACCCCAGATCCGTCGTGATAAACGGCTCCTGCGCCGCAGGCGTGAGGGCGTCCGCGTTGGGCTCGTAAAGGTCCAATGACGGCTCTGCACCAGCACCGCGATGGGGCGTCCTTAGCGAATTGGTGAAAGAGTCGTTACCCACGAACGACTCGACGAATTTCGGGACGTTGAACTTCTGCCGTTTTGGGCCGCCTCCGCGTTCGCCGACCGTAGAGTCGAATGTGCGCTTGCGGTAGTTCTCGAGTGTCTGGTCCGCGCAGAGTCGGGCCTGTTCGGCGAGTAAAGACGATAGGAGTCGAATTCCCCGTAGTGCGATCATGCTGAACTCGAATTTCGACAGCATACTAATCGTGTTCTCCACGAGTTTGCGGTGCTCGTCGTGTTCGGGCTCATTCTTCGTGCGGTGGAAGGTGTCGAGTGCCAAGGTGATGCCGGCGGCGACCATGAAGGCTTGATCTATCCAGAGGAGTGGGCCTTCTTCGTCGTACGCCTGTACTGCTTCCTTCAAGATCGTCTTGGCGGCGGCCATGCAAGTGCGGCGGGTGAAGTCGAAGGCTGGCTCGGTGAAACTCCTTCCCAGAAACGCTCGATGGATCATGATGATCTTGTGAGCAAAACAAATCGTCAGCCCCCGTCTTGCCCATGGGATAAATTGTGGCCATTCGCTCGACAAGGGCTCGGACACAGAAAAGAATTTCGGTAGTCCTTCGGCGGCCATGGTTCGGATCTTCGCGTCGTAATCGAGAACTTGTTCATATTTGGTATACAGAGTGTTCGATGAGATGATGGCATCGTGTATTTGAGGCATCAACTCGGCAAAAGAATAGAGAAAGTTCGGAAAGCTCGTCATACTAGGGACATCTTCTAGGAGAGGTTGCATGTTATGCTCATCGCAGTGCATCGGTTTGAGTGTGGTAAAGTGGATTTTTTGAATGGAATACATTTCAGAAAATGGTATCGAAAACCAGTCCTGAATGCAAAGTTGAGCCCATAGTCTTCTTCCAACTTCTCTTTTAATAGTTTTATCGCGTAAGGGGTGTGTCGTGACGATCGCTGCACCTGTCAAGCTGCTGACATCGTCTTCTGGACCCAGCCGTTGAAGCCCGAGCCCCTGAGCAATCTTCAGCGCAGCCCCGAGTAAGGTACTCTGTGTGTTGCTGAAACCGAGTACATGAGCGGACATAGTGAGTGTTAGGATTGCCTCAACCGAATATACATGATGCCGCCACATGTAGTCCGACAAGTTGAGGCAGGTGACCGTTGCTTTGTACCACTGTCTCGTGAGTTTTGCGCGCTCACCTTTCTTGAAGCCCCACGAGAGTGCTAATTGTTCATTTGCACATGTCATACTTCCAGCCATGATTGAGAAAAGAAGGCCAGTCCATCTCATATCTGAATCTTTGATTTGAAGACCAGCAGGATTCTTGTACGCTTCGTTGAGCTCATCGTATAAAGTGGGGCCATGAAAACACGCATGATACCATAAAATCGAACTGAGGTGGTATTCAACAAGCTGATAAACTTGCCGGCGTGAAGGGAGGAGCATCTGCAAGAAGGATACCTGTGCTGCACCAGTGCCTCCAAGACAGTTGGCCACATCCCAATCAGGAACATGGTCCTTGATACGATCAGCAACTCCACCAGATTGATGGGGTTCTTTCAGCAACTCCAGTGCCTTGAGATCGTAGTCTGATAATTTAGGTCGTCCCCATGTTATGAAATCTAAAACAGCAGTAGTGTTGACATCGTCATTGGTGGGTGCATCTGTTTGTCGGGGTCCGGGGTTGTTAGTATGCTTTAAGGTGTTCGCCTGGGCGCGAGGCTTGGGCAGAGATTGTATTTGAGGACTGGGCCCTGAAGAAGAATTGGATGCTGGGGTCCTCAGTGCTGGGTGGATTCCAGCTTCCGAAGCACTATTGATTTCTGAAGGGGATTGGTTTATGCCGTCTGGGCTTTGAACAGCCCCTGTTGATGATCGAGGATAGATACGATGGAGTTTAGGATCATAGCCACCATCGGGCCACTCTCGGGAGCATTTGTCCGCGTCACCTCGCTTGACACAGCGACCACATGGAATATTGCGGTCACATTTCTGACGGCGCATAGAGCACTCGGTGCATGTTTGACGGTCCTTTGGCATGATTCGATAGCTCTGCTCAATGGCGTTTCGTACCACGATGTGGATGTGACTTTGTACGGAAACCTCAACGAGATAGTGATGGTTGGTACGAGTGCCTAGGTACGAAGCGGTTGATGAGGCAGCAAAAAGTGTGAGAATCGTGCAACACCCGAAATGGAGCTCGGCCGAGCCAAGACTCGTACATCACATGATGTCGGACTATCGGACAATCCTTCAACGACACGCCGACTTTGCATCGTCTGGCTTTCAATTCCTTCCTCAATACCTTGGGGGTCGTGGAGCTCATATTGCGGATGTGGGTGTTTATTTATTTACCTACACAAGCTCCGGCCCCAGCCGGAGGCTGCCAGCCAGTGGATTGGTCTTGTTCGCTCGCCGCTTTTGCCCACATAGGAACAAGAAGGCTACCACTGGTGAGGAAAGTAATGCTACCGGGCAGATGAGTCCGACGAGATTCTGTTGGATGGTTTTATGCGGAAACTAGACAGTGGAATGTGGAATATATGGACGGATGCTCCCAATATTGAGACTTAGCCGTATTTTACAACAAGTGGGTGCACAGGCGTATGGCAACACGCTGGTGGCGGGGTTGAGAGATGAGTCTAGTATATATTGAAGTATAGTTGTCTAGCTTGAATGGTGCGTACGCTATTCAATTCCTGTCAGCTACTCCTCCTCCTCCTCCAAGAGATGGGTTGGCGTGGGCTCTAGAACTTCACCCGTAGATTCATTGACTGCAGATTCGGACGGGACAAGTACAAAAAGTATACGTGCATTCTCCTTGCTGACATTCTTCCATGCCTATAACACGAAGTTAGCATGCCCCTGAGAATGCATACCTAGACATCAGGAAAACTTGCATGATTTGTGGCTCTCTGCACAACAACATCACCCTCGTTCATCGTCGTTTCCACACCATCGTCGAGAATGAGCTTGATAGTTCCCTTCAAAACCACTCCGAAATCGATGCTTTGAGTTCGATGCATGATGTTGACGTTGTCTTCTGTATCCCCTGTAGGGGGAAAGTCTACAATGCGGCTGTAGACACCTACCGGACTCACCAAGCCGATCTTCTTTCCATGTACGTCGGTCCAAGGACCTTGTGCTTTTGCAGGAACTCCATCCGTTCTGAAAAGGTTGGTAAATCCTGGGATGATACCGGTTGGGGGATTTCCTTCGGGGTCAAGAGGATTCGCGGGTGTTAAGATTTGGTCGCTATCAAAAATGGCCTTTCCGTTGGAGTCATGGCCTGATTGGCGTTAGGCTGATATTCCAGTCCAATTCTTTGCTCACTGACCTGTCACTATTCGTCGAGTGGTGGGGAGAGACATTGAAGTGAGTGAAGACAGGTCCAAATGTTTGATGTCGGGGAAGTTAGTCGCCGCCAAAAGGCGAATCTTGCGAGACGTGTTTTTTGGAGATTAAGGTTTTCGATCAAGGAGGTTTGTTCATGATATAAAATTTAAATGTGTATGATGAATCAAAGGCTGGCCTTGCGATTTTGTACTTCAACGACCCGTTCAGGCATTCTCTGAAGGTGTGCCTTATTTCGGGCTGTCTAGTTGCTTAGTAAGCTCGATTGTCAGACCGATACCTCTAAGGCGAGCGGGTTTGACAAGGCCATGTATCGACTTTACAAACACCGGAGTTGAGAGTTGACGGTGAGGGACAGGGTGGCTTACAGGGAACGAATATTATTTCCTTAACAACGCACAGAAATTTTCAACATCTTTCGAAATGTCTATTGGAATTCATTGAATATTATTGACATTTGTCAGAATAAAGAAACCACGTCTCCAAAAAGCCATTGATATTGAACTCCCAATCACTCTAACTTTGATGATAATGTATATCAATGTTCACATGTAGAAAACATAGCATTTTAGCCATTTTAGCGTTGATTTAAGCTGTTTGCTTACAACAATGCAGCAAGACCAAGGAGACCAGCACCAACTGCACCGGTAAGGCCAGTGGGGAGGGTAGCTCCAACGTTGCCAGTAGCGGATCCACTTGCACTTCCAGTTTCAGTGGCGGAACTCACCGCTGACTCAACAGCGGAAGAAATGCTTGACGCAACAGAGCCTGCCTCGCTGGTGGCGCTGCTGAGAACAGAACCGGCGTCACTAGTGAGGCTGGCGAGAATGGAACTGGCGGCAGTGCTCAAAGATTCGAGGGATGACTGAGCTCCTGAAGCACCTGTTGCTGCTGCGGAGGAGAGGCTAGCGAAACTCTCTGAAAGCTCGGATTGGACAGAGCTGAGACTGGCACCAACGGAGGATTGAGCAGAGTCGAAGGATGATTGAGCAGCACTACCAGCGGAGTCTGCAGAAGCGGTGAGAGAACTAAAGGCACTGCCAGCGGCCGAGGTGATAGATGAGACCTCAGTCTGTCCAAGAGCAGGGACGGCTGCGAGGAGGGCGTAGAGAACGATATTGGTGAGTTGCATGATGACGATGTTGTTTGTGAAGTAGATTTTGGAGAATAAGTAGTGCTAGACTTGAGATGCTTGGTACGGTTAACGTGAACTGACGAGTAACAGAGAGGAGAACTTTTCAAGCTAAACAGCTGGCTGGGAAGGTCAGTTATATACACCCAGAAGACATCATATATCGGGCGTTCCTAGCACTCGAAGTCACACGGGAAGCAAACTGGGGTTGTGCCTCCGTGATTGGGCCAAATCTAAACAGTACTCCATTTAGACCTCTGTACTATGGCACCCTCTGGTGATGGCCATGCAGGTTGCGTCATCTCAAGGCCAGATAGAGTCAAACAAGAACCAAGAGGGGTGAGTGATGATGTGCCTTGATTTTACCTGGCATTCAGCTGTCCGGAGGAAGTTTCGCATCGGTAGATCTGGGGGCCTAATGTGGGAAATGGACAAGTGACAAGAGGCTCGAGGGACAGATTCTGGTGATGGTGCGTCGTCGTCTCGATTGACGCCACGTTCCGAAGGTTTCTTCTGGAGCAAGGAATGAAGCGGGATGCGGTCATTGAGGCTCCAGATGTCCTTGGCAGACCCAAAATGATCGATTTGAGAAGACTTCCAAGGCAGACCAGCCCTCTTCAAGACGTGGTGCGCCACAATGATCGCCCATTCTGGCCTTGGCTTCTGGGGTGGTGGGAATTGCATGTCACTTTGCCATAGGAAAGCCATGAACCTGTGACGTGGCTTTTCCGATCGCCATATATAGCCGACCACTTCCGAAGCACGACGGGTTTCACGAAGTTCTTGCCAAGGAACGCCAGGCACCCGAATGGCGGAGCATCGGGAAAGCTCCGAGTCACGTGTCAAGAGCTGTGGATCACGTGTCTCGTGGTACATTTTCTCTGCTGTGCGAAATTCAAGAGCTTCACCTCTTTTTCTTTGGTGGTTACATCCGAGTCTCTGAGAACCACAGGGAAGCGGCCGGGATACCAATTGTTGCTCCCAAAAGCCACTAATACAACCACGTGGAGATTCCGTGTCGTGATTTTGGATCCAAAAGGAAGGGACAAGACTGAGGTTGGGCGTTAGCTACCATGTGTGCCTACCCAGGTATGTACGAGTATGTTAGTGGATTCGAGCTATGCTGCTAGCAATGCAACGTGCCGTAGACAACAGATGTCGTTATAAGCAAAACGAGTCCAGTAGAAGCAGTTACCTTCACCTCATGCGACTGGATACCTTCGTCTTCTTCAAAGTGATGGAGGTTGGTATTACACGTGTGTAGCCCCATCCGCTTCAATTGGACCATTCAAGCCCTCCGAATCCTGGCCATGCAGGAACGAGAGCCATGTACTTCCGTGCCCAGTCAGAGCCCGAGAAATTCGGCATGGGGCTTCCAGGGAGCCTCCATTCCACCATACTCCGAGGTCAGTTTTGACATTAATAAGACTCGATACTTCTGTCGAGAAATTGAAAGGGTTTCTCGTAGAACCAGTGCTGACTTTCAGTTCACTTCTGACTACCTTTTACTACGCTGTATTGAGTGCCTGAGGTAAAAATGATCCCGTTAACCCTTATTCTTGCCCTGCCGTTGGCGCTGCATGTCAACGCTGCGGCGATCCCCTCATCGGCAACTGCGGAAGGTCTTGACATCTCCGACACGCTTCAGAACATCCTGTCCAACAACCATAACAGCGACGCATACTCATACCCAACTGACCTGACCCGGGGGATCATTCCAGTAAGTCTGGCACCAAGTCACTCGTAGACCACATTGTCGTCAAGGACACGCTACAACCATCGAACTCAATTGCCTGCGCTAATCCGATTCCCAGAAACCGATTCACTCTCACAACGACTACTGGCGGGACATCCCGTTCTACTCAGCACTGTCAGTCGGCGCCGTCTCTGTAGAAGCAGACGTCTCCCTGATCAACGGGACACTATACGTCGGCCACGAGCAATCCGCACTGACCGAATCCCGCACGCTCGCATCACTATATATTGACCCAATCCTTGATGTCCTGCGACGAGAAAACCCCATCACGCGGTTCGTGACGAGCCCGACACGGAACGGCGTCTTCGACACATCCTCAGGCCAGACGCTATACCTCTTCATCGACCTCAAGACCAACGGCACCACCACGTGGCCCGCCGTGGTCAAGGCACTGCAACCGCTGCGCGATGCAAAATACCTGACCACCTGGAACGGCTCAGCCATCACGCCGGGGCCCGTGACCGTCATCGGTACGGGGAACACGCCGTTGGACCAGATCGCTCCCGTGTCGCAGCGAGACTACTTCTTCGACGCCAACCTGGCACTCTTGAACAGCTCGCAGGCCAACATTACGAGCGGCATTTCGCCCATCGCGTCCACACAGTTCAGTCGCTATATTGGCGAGATTAAGGGTTCGGAATTCAACGACACGCAGCTTGTCACGCTGCGCTCGCACATCAAAATCGCGGCCGACAGGGGCATTCTTGGTCGGTACTGGGACACCCCGGCCTTTCCGATCAGCAAGAGGAATGCCGTCTGGAAAACCTTGATTCAAGAGGGCGTTGGCCTGTTGAATGCCGATGACTTGCCAGAGGCTGCTGGCTTTGGTGGCATTAATGGCTATTGGTGATCTAGCGACGGTAATGAGAGAATAATAGAAAGAGAAGAGCAGCCATTTAAATCAGAGACGATCTTAATGAACCAGCGAGACATCCTTGCGGTATATACATGGCCAAGGAGGTCTAATGATGCATGTGATGAGGCTCTTCTAGCAAAAGCCTGTTGTGTTTCCAATATCAGATTTGGTTCGAAACAAGACATCATTATAATTTACTCTTGTCCTTCTTGACCAAGAACTGGACATTGCCGCCCTGAACATCATAGTCACGGCCCCTCTTCCACCCGAGCCAATTACTTAGACTCTCCTCTCCGCCGTTACCAGGCTTCATGGTCACACCATCCCATGGAATATCGACTGGCAGAGCAGGCGATGCGGTCAGCTCCACGATGGGACGCAGGTCATAGTTGGCGGCTTCCATCTCCTTGTGTTCAAGCACCGGTGCCGCACATGCGTCTGTTCCGTCGAAAATTGCCTCCCACTCCTTGCGTGTCTTGGTCTTGAATCTCTGGATAAACAGTTCTCGCATATAGGGCCACGCTCGGGGGTCTTCTCTGCTGAGATCCTTCCCAGAAAGGACCTCTTCAGGCTTGAAGCCTAGCCCTTTGATCAACTCGGTATAAAATTGTGGTTCGAGGGCGCCGACCGACATATATTTCCCGGCATCTTTGGTCTCGTAGGTGCCATAGTATGGACATCCACCATCAAGAGTATTGGTACCCCGCTCCCCGTTCCAGATGGGTTGTTTGGTCAATAATCGGGGGAAAGTGCCTAGGTAACTGACTCCATCAACCATATTAGAATTGACCACTTGGCCCTTTCCGGAGACGGAGCGGTGAATGAGAGCCAGGAGGACACCAGTGAATGCAACATGGCCACCGCCGGCAAAATCGGCGAGAATGTTTGCGGGCGGGAGAGGAGGGGTGTTTCTGGCGCCTAACATCGAGAGAACGCCGGATACTGCGAGGTAGTTGATATCATGCCCAGCCATCGCCGAGTACTTTCCATCTCGTCTGAAACCAGTCAATCGGACAACAATGAGGCGAGGGTTCTTCTTCAGGAGCACTTTTTCGGGATCAAGGCCGATTTTTTCAAGAACGCCTGGCCTGAAGGGGTCAATTAGGACGTCGGCCTTTTCAACGAGCGTGAGGAGGATAGCGATAGATGACGGAGTCTTCAAATCGAGGGCTACTGAGGATTTACGTGATGTGAGAAGATCGTTGGAAGGGGGTGCGTTCGGAGCAGCTGGACGGTCAATGCGAAGGACGCTGGCACCATAGCTGGAAAGGAGTTGGCCACAGAAGGGGCCTGTTTCAGTGTCTGTTAGGTCATCTTGGTCCTATTACGTGGCGAACTGAAATGGTGTTTACCTGGAGCCAAACCCGCAAGTTCCAACACCCGAATGCCTGAGAGCGGGGGACTGGCAGACATGATGAAGCGCTCGTAGAAACACTTGGATTGGGATAATACTCAAGTTACGAGTATGGACAAGCAAGTCTGGCACGATAGAGGAATGTCACCGAGCACAACCTACCTTCATATCAACAAAATGTTGGACAAGCCGTCGCCGAAGTGAAATCGGCAAAACATGGTCGTGAGCCGAAGTCAGCGACCGATGGCCGAGGTTAGATATTATCTAACTACCTGGGAAGGGGCTTCCAATTGGGGGAAGTCGATCAGGCCGAGCCTTGCCTTAGAAGCACAATCACGTGGAGGTATTATGTACTGACATAATTATGTGAGCCAACCGGCCCGAGCTTGGAGTTGGTAGGCGCCCTTGGGACTCGGGGGAGAGGGTGCCGAAAGGAGGCTCCAGGTACATATTATCTAAGTACTTAGGTACTCCGTATTTACATACCTATATGTACTCCGCACTTAATGTTAGGGATGCCCTCTGCCCCCTAGAGCTAAGGCTGAGAATTCCCAGGAAGTTGGAACATTCCTGCCGTACTATTAACTAGTTACAACTTACTATCTATATACCTAGGTAGATACCCCTACCGAGGCTCGGAGTAGATCAAGTACTCCGTACTGTACCTCATACAACTAGGCAGAAGACTCCGTACAGGGTAGTTTTACGGGCACCTCACCCTCGCTAGCTATATACTCACAGATACCAGGAAGTTGGAGCCTTTTGGAGGCTCTGCAGCTCAGAAGCATTCGATTCTTTAGGAGTAAGGGTCCGTCGGGCGGAAGGACCTCTGATGGACATGCTGATTCCTGACATACCCCTAAAGGATTGAGTTCATACATAAGCGTGTCATCCTTCGTGTGACAACGCATTGCTCTGGGATCACGATATGTTTGAAGTGTTTAGGTATGATTTCTGGTGTTTTAAGTAATTATGCGTATCTATTTTGGACTCTACAGACTATTAACAACGGTCATCACATCCTGAAGCGATGCATGCACGCTGCATAATAATGCATTATTGATGACTTCCGTAGGATGCTCTGACGTGGAGCAAAAGGCGGTCAGGTTGGTCTAGTCCAGACACCAGATACTCCGTAATTACTCCATACGTGGTGCTTTGTATCCAGATGTGTCACTATCATGGTGGTAATAATGATAATAGTGCTTGCGCCATCCGCCCCGTCCCTGGTTCAAATAGCTTGCTTTCAATACCATTCGTCGCGACTAGAGATTGCAGAAAACGGCACCTGCATGGCTGAGAGCCTTACCCTGTGTGGGTCGGTTACCTCAAGTAGGTGCGGAGAAACCAGGTATAACATTAGCTGTCTGTTGTCCAGTGTCGCACTGGCAGCCTGGTATTGGGCCCTTTAATTAGATTCGGTACGAGTAAGTTCATGCAGTAGCACGGAGTAAAAAGTATGGAGTACGGAGTAAAGTCGTGCAGAAACCCACGTCGAATAAGAGCTATGTAACAGGTTCCCAAGGCTTTGCCACAGAACTCGCAGGAACCCGATGACCTACAGGGAGCGGCTCCCCTAAGCCTCCTTGAACCCCGAAAGTGACAATGATGACAATGATGGCATGACAACGACCCATCTTGAAACAGGGCTGACTCCATGGCTCTTTTGAAGATCTTCGATGTGCGGAGGTAATCATGTTTCCCCACCTTGGTTGGACACGGGAGTGAGAATCGAGAAACATGGTGATCATTTTCGGCCAGCAATCTCCAAACGGAGTACGCACTACTGAATTGGACCTCATCTCTTGTTCTCGAAGATACATAGACTGTAGAAAGATGCCGGGTACATCCTTGCGTGTGTATCTCCTCACGCAACTTAAAGCAAGTTATCGACAAAACGTGCTCGTTCCTAGAGACATGCAACTCCGTAGGAGTACTGGTACTGCCCCTTAACTATTACTGTGCAAGGATGGAGCAACGACCAGGCTACTATCAACGACAAATTAGTTAGTGCATTTTGTTAGCTTGAGCGACCATTGATCAGGGCCAGCAGGAGTCCTTGTCTGGGCCTTGTTCCTTGATCGACCACAAGGCCCAAAGTGGTCAACAACCCCCTGCCTTTGCTGCGTCATCCTGAGTACAAGCTTGCCTCGTTTCCAAGGCTAAACCAACTTCTCTCCAGATACGATATCAAACCCGATAAACATGGGGAGAGAAGGCCCATCGGTTCGACGAATCGACAGGGCTTCGCAATGGAGGTCCCGTTGACTTCTTTCCCCCTCCCCAAGACTACCGTCGCCTGCCGAGTGTACCCTGTACTCCGTACGCCTAGGTTGTTGATTCTGGCGACTGAATGGAACTCCTTGAAACCGGACATCAATTAAGGAGGGAAATTGTGATTCACCGATGAGCTTCTTGGCCTTGGCCTGAACTCGGCAGATGGGTGTACGGAGTATGTATTATCCATTACCAGGTACCCCTCCTACAGGCGCTCGGCCTAGAATGGTCCAGTCGACCTTGCCAGACTACTGGCCATGGTCATGGGTATGCTATTCAAAACAAAATCAAGATCGCTCCCATGAAGATTGCCGTCATTGATGCCCACAGTGCGCATATTGCCATTCATTCCGCCCTTGCCCCTTCGTGGAGGATGGATAGTGATCATCCTCTAGATAACGCCGTATGAGATCATGCATCGTTTGCCTCAATCGCTCACCGATCATATGGGGAAATATGATCCATTATTGGTAAACGCCCTTAGAAAAAAGAAAAAATAAGCGACCTGATCAGGTGTCCAGCATCAATCATTGTCCACATCCGGATTGGCCACAAATAACCGCACTCCAGAGCCCATACTCATCGCCCGTTCATCTACACTTCCCCTTCGTCGTAAATCATCGTTCTTCTTGGCCTGTGCTAGAGCTTGTTGTACAGCACTTGGGCCGGTCATATCCTTCAATTCACCAAAGGAGTCTTCACTCTCTGCCGGAGTGGCTTTTCCGTCGTTGTTAGCAATGAAGTATTCGTTCTTCGTACTGATCGTCGAATTTCTCATTTCAGGCTGTTCAGGGATGCTCTGACTTGGTGAGCCTTCTCCACTCGGAGGAGTACTTGTCGTGCTGAACCGTCCACCTTCCGCTCTGGGATATCCACTGCGATACTTTGCGCTATTCGTGCTGCTTCGGCCACTTCCACTGCGACCATGTACCATACTGTTCTCGCCTAGACTCAAGCCTTCATGTTCGTCACCAATCATTTCGTTCGCACTTAAGCGTAGAGGAACCGTAGCACCATTTATGTTGGCTGGCACGTATGGAGCTTTGGGTACACCACCGTGTCTGATTTTCCCCACGACGCCTCCAGAGTTGATGGTGCTTGTCCGTCCAGCGGAGGTGATACCTGCAACTTCGAGGGCGGCGCGATGTCTGGCGGCTTTCTGGGCCGCTGCTAATCGAGGGTCAATATTTTGAGACCGGTCGCACCAGACAGTTGCTTTTTGCCTTCGCATTAAAGCGACATATGAAGTAGGGCTATTGGTGGCTACTGATCGACCTGAAGTTGATCGTCGAGGGACGCTCGTGGACGACGCTGTCGTGCCTTGTCGATGTACGCTCATGATGTTGGAGGCGGAGGATTGGCGAGAGTGTGAATGGGAAGGGTTGTAAGATGCCCGATTGTTGGAATGATTTGAGGGTGAGGAGACCGGGCCCTGGAAAGAGTGAGAATGGAGAATGGTGGAGGAGATGGATCTCGAATGCTGATGATTGCCTACAGAATGGGGCGGCGGTATTGAGCGAACGGTCGTTTGTACAGCGTAGGTTGATTTTCGTTCTGGCCGAGTGAAAACGCCAGCAGGTGGAATGGAACTAGTGGGGGCGCGAGAAGGCAATGAGGCAATCGGAGCGGCAGAGCGTGAGTAATCGTAGGATAGCGTGGGATCTGGGATAGAGGTCCCAGTCACTGTCAACACACTCATCGAAGAGGGGTGAAAGTGAATGAGGTTGTGGCAAGCGCACAGAAGGGATGAGGGCTGAGAAATTAGAGTTGGAGTTGGGAATTGAGGGTCGAGAGGAGAGGGTGTATTATTCGGCAGTACCAAGTAGACAAGAAGAGAGGTGCAGTTGCCAGTGATTGAATGAGGCAGGCTTTGCCTGAGCGGAGTGCCAGATCGGTTTTATTCGGTCCAAACTAGTGCAAGGTGGCTCAGGCTGTGACGGCAACCCCAGGGACCAAGGATAATCGGCCTGCTCCTCTCCCTACTCTGGAGCAGCTAGTCAATTAACGACGAAGATTGACAGAGGGTGAGTGAGATTGCGGGAGGTTTGATCTCTGGTGGTGATAAAGGATATGGACAGGAGGGATATTAACTGGGATTGAGACAAAGGAGAGTTGAGACAGCTGACAGAGGCAGCGAGAGTGAGGGAGCGAAACGAACTATTGAAAGTAATATGAGGAATTCGAGTTGTTAATTAAGGCAGATGCCAGCCTGTGCCAGACTCCAGCAGTGGTCCTCCCGTACGGAGCACTCCCTGCCTACTCGTAGTTCGGTGTTGGAGGAGTGTTCGTATGCTCGTTCGTATCTCTAGCTACAACCCCTCCCGAGCGGACTAGCAGGAAGTGCGACTCGCGAGTTTGCAGGCCAATTGAGTCGAATGACGAATATGCCAGGTGGAAAAGAGTCCGGGCGGGATAAACGGCTGGATAAGAGAGCAGATGCCTTGCGCTGCCCACTTCCCACTTACCAGGGTTTGAAGTTTGAATTTCACTGAAAGTCACAAACTCGTTCTGGCCCTGGCCGCGGCCACCACCCTCACTGCTCCTCCATGGGTTGGTGAGCTGAGCTGAGCTGGGCCAGGGATCTGATGTCTGGTTCTGTGGTCTCAGATCCAAGTACGGAGCCTTCCTTCGGAAAACTATTGAATTCATGGAACAACCACGTACGTCCTCAGACAGACAAAGTACTCATTAGTTGCATAGGTGCTGCCACAAGGAGTGCCTCTGTCGTTAATTAGTTGCTAACTACTGCTTTGTAGTGCCCGTGGATGATTCGCTCGATTGAGGACTGCCTTACGAGTACCCAACTTCGGGGAGGGAGGGAGCCTAAGGTAGAATTTCCCTAGGCCAATGGGTGCCTGTGTTTGGAAGAACGAGACCAGAGACTGGCTGGATGCAGGTAAGAAAGGAATCTCCGTCATCGGTTAAGGCCCCAATGGCTTGTCCTGTTTCGTCAATGAGATCCTGAAGGACATGTTTGAAAGCTAAAAACAGGTACTGGACTCCGGGGACCAAGAGGGGGTGGTTGCCCCGAGTTCCCGAGGTCCCCCCCCAATCAAGCCCCCCTGGGTCCTGGCACCAAATATCTGAACCATTAAAAACCACGGCGGTAAATAATCGCTCTGGGCTCTTGGGCTAACTGAGTTCGGTGCCTGGTTAGGTATCGACGCAGTTACTGCGTACAGAGGTAGGCAGCTAATCAGCTACCAAGTAAATCGGTTGCTACTACTCCGTCCTCGTACGAGCACTGACACTTGCACTGGCACTGGCACTGACTTTCGTATTGCCGATGACCTCTTGTCAAACACAGCTGAAGCTGCGACGTTTGCCGTCGCCTCCGCCTTCCTCACCTCCACCTCTATAGTCACATCCATCCGAGCCACTGAAGTGAAACCTTGGTTCGGCCTGCTCGATACGGAACTCCTTCGTGCTCTTGATCATGCGGTGTCGACAACCACGGAGTGCATGTTTATTTCTGTCCTCTCACATGAGCTCGGGCTGCCGAAGAATCCCTCTCCACGCATTGGAGCTAGGGCTGACCATTCCTCACACCAGCGAAGAACAAGCCCACTGCAGCTACTATTAGTACGAGTACTGGTACCTGCCAACATCGGACGATGGTGGAGCCTTGATGCTACTGTGCCTCTGACTGTACATTTCTCCATGGGCGGAGTTGGACTGGCAAATCCTCAGACGTATCTGGATGCTATGACTGTCATTGATCATCCTCCAATATTCATGTGAAGATCCAATAATGCCAGCCGCGATGCTCAACCCATGGAACGACAAATCTGATTGGAGACGAAGGCAATAGGGCTTGATCGATTTCCACTGTGGTTCTATAAGGCTTGTCCGTGCGTCATTTCGTTTCATCTCGGGAGGCCTTTATCCACAAAACACAACTTTGCCCTCCACATTGCAAGCCCGCTTGGCCCACCAGCCCACCCTGCGATGCCAAATCCCATCGGCTTCAAAAATTCCTGTCTCATCCCAGCGCTCCAAGGTACGGAGTACCCAGACGTCATAAGTCTTTCGGCACCAACAAATTTTGTTCAGTAACAAGCTTCACCCCATGTAACCAGGCCAAAATCTTCATGTGCCTGATCGACCAAAGTGTCAAAATGGAGTGAATACCTTTGAGAGCCACCCCCCCAAACCGACGGATATATACAAGGAATACCGCCTCAGATCCAAAAGAGTGTCCGTCATCATCAAATGTTGGCATGTGGACGGAAAGCACCCGCATCATCATGTGGGAGGTATACTCGTACCTACAGGGCGCCCTTGAGGCACCCTTCATTATTGGTTAAGACACTACATATATTCTGTTGGTATTCGAGTATGAAGAACTACATGTACTTGTTGGAAAACAGGGCACCAGTTATGACATTGACGTAACAGCGCCTCCACACGAGTTCCTGCTAAGCCACACGTGTCTCTGTTCAACGTTCCATTTCTGGTGGAGCTCTGAGACTTCGCTAGTGACTTGGAGATGGGTGTCCTTGTTGATAACGGGCGATGTCTTGGCCAACCATTCCCTACGAAGCATTGGCAGCATGATTATTGTCACTGAAAATCTACTCGAGGCAGCTGTCGACTAGCTTGTCCTGAACCTTTTGCGACAGCGGAATTCAATAAAAGCAATTCCAAGAATTCCCACTTTGGAAAAAGTTCATAGCACGAGCTACGTGAATTGAGATGAAGCTCGGTCCACTGTCACATCCAACGGACCTTGCTTCCGGTTGACCAGTGTTTCAATGCTTTGTCCCTATACCAAGGTCAGATTCAAGAATGATTGACTACACATATGTAATCTGTAGGATCCTAATCACACCCATACTCGAGTGACAGGTCAACCTACCATGCTGGGACTGCTTGGGGTGTGCTCAGTCATGAGATTATCAGCTTCAGATGTTCCACATGCCTTTCTTCACAGCTAGGACAAACCGAGTGAAATTGTGAGGTGATACCTAACACTCTGCGCAGAAAATCTCACCTTGTTGAGCAAGAGTCCAGGACGGCATTAGGACTCGTGGGATGACACGTCGTTCTTTCACTGTTTGTGCTCTGTGATCTGGGTGGACGGTGCGGTGGTAGAGGGAGAAATTCAGTCGCTTCAAAACTGTCCTCGCAAGGGTTTGACTTTGGAATCAATCCAGTCGCAAGAACCCGTTTTACGACCGGTTGTTGTCAACAAAATGCCAGGACCCGTATGAGAGTTGCACGTCGTGGGCAGCAACTTTCCAATCCTCGACGAGTGCCCTAGCCGCCCGAAGCTGAACTTGGCTTCCAGGTTTCCAATCTTCGCCCATTCGTGTTGTGAATAGGCCTTACGAGAGGGCCATGGCGATAATAACGGGTGACCAGTCAATACTCATCTCGTGCTTGCCACAGACTTTTTGTCCATCAGTCAGCTCCTGGTCTCTCCTCGTTTCCCAGATCTCCATTGAAATGAGTCGAAAGGAGGCCAAAAGCAATCTGCGGCCCAAGCATTTGTTTCGGAACAGGAGATAATGGCGAGTCTCTGGGAGGTTCAGCTGCTTATTAGGATTTCGCGAGGGGAAGAGAGCAGTTTTTAGCCCAATGAGAATCAATAACTGGACAAGCTGAACAGAAACAATTGGACCCAGTGGCGATCGAGTCGTATTACTCGTAGGTAGAACACTCGTGTGGGACATCGGTACCTGCACGACAGTCTGCTGCACCGACATGTTTCAGAATGTGGTGGTGAGCGGAACCAAGGTTTTCGGAAGTCTGATGCACTGCCAACGCATCACCCGCGTGTCGTGGGTCCAGGGAGATGCTGCAATACACAGGGTGGCGTGTCGGTGAGGTTGCAAGCGACACATGGTTTGATGATCGTTGATTTTGGAGGCCGTTTAGCAACTGAGAAATCGACTCTGCATCTCTGTACCGGTCTGCACCAGTCTTTTTCTAGTTCTAAGGCTTGACGTGGCCTCTTCTCCGAGGCTCATGGAGTACCAACCATAGTGCATGTTCTGCATGGTCCTGCAGTGCTACATGGGAAGGTTGAGGAAATACTAGTCCACGATGGAGAGGGATTGGATAGGACCCCCAGGTAGAAGACTGCTACTGTCCATCATCTAATTGTTATGAGTGGCTGGTTTTGACTGAATTTCTGATACTTGGTACGGAGGAGGGAGGAGTGGGAGAAACTCCATTTCCAGCCCTTCAACCAGTCGTGGTCGTGTTTGCCCACCAGGCGCGTTTAATACCTTCCTACCTCAGCTAAGAGTGAGAGTCGTACAGCGGCGAACTGGCCAACCCCATGATCACGTCTTTCTCAAACCACTAGTTACTCTGTACCCGAGAGGAGTTGATATGCCCGGCGAGGAATCCAGGAGGCAAGTTCAACAAGCACAACGCAAACGCAACACACGATTTGCTGGCCCTGCTGTACCACCCAAGGCGGCCGATGGCGCTGTCGCCACCAATGTGGGTGATCTGGTTGATCTGGTTGATCTGAGGACTGGAAGTCGAGGACAACGATCACAGCTCGAACATCGAATGTCGAATGTAATGGCACCGCCGTTTCTCTCACGGCAGCTGCAGAGCGTTGGTGGGTCATGGCACATCGTGTGTAATCGTGTATTGATGAGTTGCGGCTTGACACCGCCTCTCGTCTGCAGTGAGTGGCTGTCGGGCAGGCTGAGCTTATGTCAAGACCCCCTCGGCCTGTATTAGCCTCGACTAATGCAGCTGTATATGCATTCGTTGGCAAGAGTCGTCAGGGAGTCTGCAAGTCATCGATGTGCTGTGCTTTCTCTCTACTCGGCCCTTTCCACCAGCCGCTGTCTGCTGTTACCCTTGCTAATAGAAGCAGCACCAGCACCAGCAACAGCACCAGCACCAGCATCCGTAGCAGCGCCAGTCCCAGTACCAATAACTACCTAGGGTTTAAGGTGGTTAGTTGACCTGGACCCTCTCTAGTGTAAAAAAAAGAACAATCCATTTGCTTCATCTTTTATTTTCCTTTACGCGCCCGTGATGAAGACGTTTCACAGTCCCAGTCGACGAACCAAAGCCACACCTACACATCGTCGAGGGTACGGCCGCGATTGAACGAAACATCCCCTCACAGTTTTCGGTGCTGAGAGCTTCGTTTCCACAGCATAGTCGTTCGGCCTCGTGTGTTCGAATGAATTTTGAGGTTGGAACATCGAGAGGGCTTCTTCCGCATCCATTTCCCCCGCATTCTGGATCTGGTGATTTTGGGTGACTCCCCCCCTACCATTACCAGCCCACGACGCACTCGGTACTCGTATTGTGCCTCACTTTCTCATCGATTGTCACCGTTTCCAAGAGGTCCAGACTCCAGAATAACTGCTCGGTGCTCGGTCCTCAGAGCTTACTGGTTGTCTCGTCCCTATTCTCTTCCACTTGCGCTTGACTAAACATTTGAGCTCTGGCCCAACCACCTCCGCTATTCACCATCTCGACGGCGACGAAAGATACTCTCAGCCACGACATCAGCAAGATCAGCGACATCAGCAACAATCACCCTACCTCTGTGCTGGCTCAGCGTTAATACCCGCTGCTGGGTGGACTCTTGGATCACACGGAAGAGTTATAGTACCGGCACCCTCGATCATCGCCCCCCTCAGGCTTGTCCCTGATCTCCAACGCTCGAAGCCTCGAACCTTCCTCGCACCCACCCCGCCGTCGCTCCTTCTACTTTTCGGGACTGCGCCGTCCCTAAGTGCCCCAGCTCATTCTCCGTACTGGGGCCAATGTGAACAGCCCTGCATCTCGCCTCACTTTCTTTCAACACCACTCTGGCAGTCTATGAATCGACATCGATTTCCCCTTGGAATGGACCTCGACAGCGTATGACACAATTAATTGGGGCTACTGGTGTCGTGGATGGTCTAGGTACGTCCGCCATCACCTGCAAAACCCCACTCAATTTCTTACCAACTTGCTCGTCTCTGTTAGCAGCAGCGTCCTTTCCCTCTCATCCGAACTGGCCCGAACATGATGCGAAGGACAATGCAGAATCTATGTCACGCCCTGGATCTTTAGAAAGCGTCTCGCAGCATTCACAGCAGCCTCCGCAGGCCATTTCTTCCGCCCACGATGCCTCGCGCTATCATGCTCCCCTTTCAAACCCCACTCCAGATTGGCAACGCAGAAAATTAAGGCCAGGGCGCTCGCAGGAGCCAGTGCACGCACTGGAGAATTTAAACATCCCTTTCGATGAACCGAATCGTGAGCTCCCGTTCGCACATATGCGCGTTCATTTCGAAGAATTCGCCTCACAGCTACGACTGCGACGACACCATGAACATCGAAAGCGAATACTATCTGGTAGGAAGAGGTATCTTCAAAAGGCTGTGGCATTATCTGCCCGCTTACACCGCGTTGGGTCATGGGTACATGTGGGACTAGTGCAGATATCAACGCAGGGTGATACTGCCGCGTTCGCCAGAGTACACAAGCACATGCAGGATTTGATTGACCTGTGTCTGTCTCAATGGTCCCACGAAATTCAGACTTTGGATGTGCCAATTTCGCCGAAACCAGCCGATAATGAGTCTTTCCTTTCCCAGCTTCAACCCGACAGCCGAGCCGAATGCCTGGATTTGATTCAGACCTTGAGAGCCAACCCGAGATTTCTGGTCGAGAAGTTCAAGGCCATGTCCGCTGCTCAGATTTCTGCCTTGTCGACTTTTCCTAGGTTCTCAAAACTACCCGATTCCGTTCTATCGTCGCTGCGGCAGAACCGAGGACGGTTTTCCCAGAGAACGCGAACTGAGCGAATCGAATCCTATTCAAAAGAGCTCGAAGAATATGCGTCATCCTTCGAGAGATCCAATCCACTTTCGTTCCTCCTTCACAATGTCTACGGTGCATCTAATGATATCGGAAGCTATGAGGGTCAATTGCGAATATCAACATGGTCTTCCATTTGCGCCAATCTGATGATGGAGGCCAGCGCAGCGTACGATGAAATCATTAGCCATGTGCTCTTCGCCTTTGCTTCTCTGTATCAGTGGCGGATTAAGGATCGGTTGGAGTTGTTTTTGATGAAGATTTTGCAAGAGGGAGCGTTTCTTTTAGATCGTCCAGAGACTTCTGCTTCAACATCTCAATTCGAATTCGTCCCCACCGTCGATGCGTTCGGAACACCACAAGCGCAAGAGTTCTTCAATGAGGCAGTCAAGGATCTTCTACAGTTGCTAGCTTGTAACGACGGCATTCCTCCTGGCGCCCTCCATCTCGGCCATGCGATAATGGCCAAGCTTCCGTCCGAGGAAGATCAATTGAGATTTAGGGGTGATTTTATTTTCAAGTGGTTTATGAGAGATTTCTTGCGAGACGCCCTAGATTTTCCAGAGGTAAGACTATTTCCTGCTTCGTGTAATCCTTTCCCAGCTGATAGGCAGAAAAGGACGAGGGAATGCTTCTCCAGTTTCATATCAGCGACAAGAAACGAGGTTTGCTCCTGCATCACCTCTACGACTGTACCTCCACCCGTGCATGCGATGTCTATAGTCCAGTGTAAGCCAATGCACCCATCATGATATTCAGGAACCTCTGACAATCGCTATAGACGATCTCAGCCACTTGATCCAGCAGTTCATTACTATGTAGATCTGCTTATCGACCAAGTCCAACCGAACGACCAATATTTCGATCCGTACAATTCTAGCAGTCCAGAAAAGCCTCGGGCTGCGCTATATTCCCCAGCATATCTGTCAATTTGCGCTGCAGATATCGCGCATGTTCTGGACGGTCTCAGCCCGCAATCTATCCGCACCTCAAGTGCTTTCGACTCGTTCATGAGCTCGTCACAATCCACTTTTAGTATGCAATATCCGACTTCTCGCGCCGGTGGACGATCTGCTACGCTCCGTCAGGTCGTTCTCGCTACGATGGAGCCTGGTCACTCGTCCAAGAATGTTCACCCATGTCAGGAACACTGGGCGACATTGAAAGTCTCAGTCACTGGACAGCTCCAGGAGCTTCCGGATTTACCCAAATCGCATCAGAAGAGTGCAGATCTTGTCAAAGGTCTTGATGAGGCTCAGGAGGCGGCAGTCAATTTAGTGGAGGGGTTGTCAGCCTCCGATCAACAGTATTCGGCCACAAGCATGACGAACATGGGTCAATCTCTGTCCGAAATGTTCAAAGAGGAACGCATTATTGCTCAAGTCAAGGGCGACAGTGTCGCAGCCCTGTATTGGCACACGGCCCGCGAATTTCTGCGATTACGGTACCCCATTACTTTTCTGAGTGGGGACGACACCAAAGTCCTTGCGCCGATCACTGCAGCCCTCAAAAACTCCGAACGTGGAATCTCAGATGACATTATCCAGCTCGAAGAGGAGGTGGCTGACTTAGAGTTCTCATTTGTTGCAGCCAGAGCTAGATTGACAAGATTGATGACGGAAGTTGAAAAGCTTCGACTCAAGATATGGTATGCTATGAATGTTGTGATATCAAGCGAATATGAAGAGGCCAAGAATGTCTCGACTGCCTTGAATAACATGGCATCCTCAACACTTTGGTCTCCAGAATTTGTCTTAGCTGGGAGAGAACCATCAGTGCCCAGTCGACCAAGTACATCCAGCACTTCAACATCATCGATCTTCGATCAGCCCCGCATCGACACGATGAGTATTCTCAAAGCGCCAAAAGAACATGGTGGCCCAAGAAAATTATCAGACCGACAAATTGACATGATGAGGAAATGGCTCAAAAGAACAGACAATTACTGCAAAGGTGAGGAGAGAATCCATCGGTTCTGCATGGAGGTCAAGCAAGCCACCAAAAGGCTTGTAGGTGAAACCATGACCGAGAACCCGGTGCTTTGGTCTAGTGAACTCTTCTCACGCGAGAAAATCCTCTATGATGTACAGGCGAGCGCAGCGTACAGCGCCCTGCCAAGTACGAGGGCCCCCAGTGTCATGAGCGAGCCCCTTTCGTCAAGTTCTTTCCCGAATAGACTTGGACTCCTTGCGTATCGACCACCTTTTTACAGCCACTCGTCAAGCCGAGCAGGTAGCGATCTGGCTTCATCGATCAGCTCCCACGGACGTGCACCCACAGTCACCACATTCGGTACCGGAAACACCATTTTTACGCCTCCACAATCCAACCCCCGCTCGGCGACTTCGATCTCCTCTCGATCGCGCCCCTCGTCAACCTTCGAAGGAATTAGTCTGGGTCGGCAAATGGATCACAGTGCAGAGAAAGCACGGTTTCTCGAAAACCTTCAACAAGGCTTGACCTGCCTGTTGCTCTCTGACCTTGGTTGTCTTGTTTGGAGCCTGGGAAGCGAGACAGATACGTGGATGAGCACGGTGAGGACTACACAGAGTGTTACTGATCGACTTAAGCAGAGGGCAGTGATGGCTCGCCTCATGGCTGAATCCGAAACTTCAAGTAGAGTCAATACTGTGGATGTCAGAAAACCCGGGCAGGCCAGGAAGAGAAGTCAAAGCTCAGGACCGTCCGTTGATACCTTTGTCTCGAGAACACGTGCTGACATTCTCGATACTATTGAGAAAGTGCTGGATGATCCAACCGAGGATAATGACCTAAACACGTTTACATTTCGGAGAGCGTTTGAAGATACACTGGCCCGGGTCAGCCAGCACGTGGATCCTAATTTAAAACTGAAGGCAGTCCGGGATTTTCGACAGCTCGCGCTGCTCTTTTGGAAATCACTATCGTCAAAGTCAGACCCTGCTGAACAGCGAGGAGAAGCGACGCGTCGTCGCAGTCTCGATAGCAGTCTCCGACCTACGAATATGGAGCGAATGTACCGAACGGAAACTCAAACGAGATCGCCTGATATCAACCTTGAGCGTGCGGAAGAATCCGATATCGCACTTCTTTTAAAGCGACTCCTCTTCGTCCTGTCTCCCCGGACAATATTTCGAGATTTACAATATATCTCAGCCTTTGTCTCTTCACATACACTAGACGACACCGAAATGGGGCGGGCTGTCATGCACGTTGGACTGGCAACGCTGGCGTGGAAGGATGAGGTATGCCGTGGAATGGTTGACGTGGCGGATCGCATCGTGGTGAAAGACTCGACCAAGAGGCAGATAAGTGAGGATGGAGAAAAAGAAGTATCGATCGCTAAAGCAGCAGAGTACTGGATGATTGCGGCACGGGAAGGGAACGCAATCGCACAGCGAGAACTGGCAAGCTTGTATCTGACACACCCCGAGAGCACGCCCATTATCAGTATGCCATTAGCACTTGGATCGGATATCTTCAAGAATGAGATGATGTGGACAGAAGATGGGGGAAGATCGACATGGCGTAGTCATCCTGCGCTATGCCTTGCTCTGTACTGGATGCAACATGCTGCTAACAACGGCGATGCAGTTGCGCAGCAGAAACTGGATGAGCGGCAAGCGGGACGTGCGATGCGATGAGACAGCCGGGGATGGCTGTGTGTGTATAATGAGACTTGCGAGCACAGTGTCCCACGTTGGATGCTGTATTGCTGATGCCGTCCCTTTGAATGGCGAATCGTGCATCTCTTGATACCATGGTTTGGATTGAAATCAGGAATTTGGGAACTATTGGGGAACGGAATTGGGCTTGTTTTGGTGATCGTGGAGTTGGGAGTCTGAGTCTAACTAGCATGTGTGTGTGATATGTAAGAATGTGTGTCTCATGTGGAAATGGAAAGTGAGCGATACACGTGTACCTGGTACTATAGTCAGGGAGGCATTATTGCTTTTAAATGCGAATCCGATGCACGAGGGCCCGAAGAGATGAGAGGGAGATGTGAGGAGATAACCAGTTGTTCTCATTGCCAAATGCAAATGCATTACCACTACTTAACTATAGGTACTATACTTCGGTAGTTCATGAGAAAATCGGTGGCAAATTGCAACAAGAAGAAATATCGGTTCTTCTATTCGAACCTCATGTGATGATCGGATCATCTTGGTTCAGTTGTCGTTTCTTCCATGGATGAGGGGGGCTTTCGATGGGATGATTGTCAATGGACTCGGTGGACGACCACAACTCGCGACTGTTGCGAGCAACTTAGACCTTTCAAACTAATTACGAGTAGGGTTGCCATGTGTTGAGCACGGACTGGTTCACTTCACTGTGGCCGGCACTGCGGGAAGAGGTACCACCTATCTGCGCACGGTTGCATTAAATACCGTGGCTCAAGTAATATGTACGAGTAGATGTTACCAGCTACTCCCGGTACCTACCCTACCAAACCCAAAGAACCTCGTGCCGATGGTCCTGACCTTTTCATTTGGTCGGTACCTTTGGCGATCGACACAGCTTGGATATTGTCTGATGCAGTTGGATTTTTGCTTGGGAGAAAGCACCCGTTCTGATCGGGTAGTACTGCATGTGCACAGAGAGAGAGAGAGAGAGAGAGAGAGTGAGTGTGTGTGAACCAATCAGAGGTCCAGGGGGGCAGGGTGCACTGAATAAGCAAGGTCAAAAAGCAGACTTTTTCTTTTTCTTCTCAGGCACATGCTTCTTTGAGTTTTTTGCTTGCAGCCTGCAGGGGTGTCGAGTGCACTACGGTGCACAGATCAGATGTGCTGGTTCTGATCTAACTGGTTGTGCTGGTGTTGTTGTACGGCAGCTTGCGTCAATACGATGGTGATAGAGGGAGGGCAGGGGGGAAGAAGGAAAAGAAAGCGTGGCGAGGCGATGTAAACAATTCCTTCAGGATTGAGTCTTGACGAACAACTTGCCTCAACTACCTCCCTAGGTACCCGTAACCCAAGGAAATCAGAGTCTCCCAAGGGGCCATCCAAATAGTTCGAGTCGGCCCCTTGGAGCTTCGTTGTTTCCTTGATGCTCTTTGGAGGGGACGGATTGATCAGAGCGGGCATTCGGGCCAAATAGAGTAATTTTCCGTCAGCGAGGATTATTTGGTAACGCTGGGCGACCGACTGGTCCACGAGGGTGATGATGATGATGATATAGTACCTATAAAATTCGAGATCAACGACCTTAGTTCCTGCTCAGGACCACGGGGGGCCAGAGTACTCCGTTCGCTTGCTCCGTAGGGGTATTTAATTGATTGATCGATGATGAGCATGTCAGTACTAGGTACTCCGTACACCGTGCCATTTAGCCATTATCGCAGCTAGGCTGGCACCAGTCCAGCTCCCATCCAGTACGCTGGCAACAAGTGACGTCGATTCAGGTGCCAAGACATGTGCCGACGAGACCCCGGGAACTTCAAGTTGGGAAGACGATGTGGTCCATTACAATGCACGGACTTTGGGGGTCAGTGCAGGCCTCGGGTGCAGGGCAGGTGCAGCTGGCCAGTGGTAACGGTGCTCATTGCAGTGGTGGGCCCCCTGGCATCAGCAGGTCGGTCGTTCGGGAGGGTTTGTTTTGATACTTTGGAGGGGTATGAAGTGTGTGTTGATAGTGGCGAAGGCATGAGTACCTAAGGTATCTAAGTAGATGCGCCGTATAGAGAGTACTCTAATTGTTATTTACATGAGGTCCTCTGTAATCGTGGTAGATAGTGCCTATGATAGGCTATAGTTAAGTGGTATACCTAAGGACTACTAAATTAACTGCCTAAACTAGGTGCTAAGTCCCGGCCCAGGGGCTAAGGGGCCTGGACGTTAGCACTAACTGGCTACCTAAGTACGGAGTCTTAGGTGGCTAAGCGAGCCCAGCAGGAGGGCTCCAGGGCTCTCGCATGTCAGTCACCAAGTCAGTCACCAAGTCAGTCACGAGGGGCAACTAAACTCCAAATCAGCATTATTACCACTGTGTACAACATCCATTGCATCTTCACACCTAGCCGTCATTCACACAACGTCATCTGCCTCGACTCGAAGTATGGAGTACTAACTTCTCCCTTACCGAGTAACACAATAATAACCTTTAAGTTACCCTTTGCACATGCCAGTGCTTCATTCTTGGACCCTCCGTTAGACCCAGACCCAGACCCAGTACCATACATCTCTTTCTACCGACAACACAGCTTCTTTTCCCCGAACACTCCTCATCAGCCTGGTTACCTACTGTTCTCGCTCCAGCTATTGCTCAATCCCCAAACACAATCTTCGCGGATACCTCTTCCATAGGTCCACTCTACTGTGGCGACCAAACTGATCAACATCATCTCTCCTTCGCGGGCCTCTTTTAAGATCCAGGCTTCAGCCCATCATCTCACTGCCGACCCTTCAGAAACCCCTCAACCAGTCCATATCACCCACATCAGTCCAAGCTGCCATCCGCTACGTTTCTTCAGCCATCCTCCTTCATCGCAGAGCAAGCTATTATCTTGATCAAAACAACTCACAGAACACCCTGCCAATATGCCCGTCGAGGTTCACCATTCTCCCCCGCCTTTGCACCACCCAAGCACTAGCAATGCCAGACCGAAAGGTATGTGCGCCTCATGTATCTGTCACTAATTATGTTTCTAATCAAGCTCGTAGGGATCTTGAAGAACCCTTCCTTTTCAGGCCCGAGCGGAAGAAATGACTCGGGTTCTCCTGCCAAAGAGGAATTCCCCCACCCGTCCCCCGCCAACCTCAACGCACAGGAAGAAAGAGAACTGGTGCTCCAAAACACTCTGCAGAACGCTGGCCATCGCCGTTCTTCGTCTGCGGCTCGAAGAGCGTCCGCTTCTCGACGCCACTCTGCTGTTGCCTCTGTTAACAATGACGAAGACCCCGACAAAATGCGTTTGAAGTGGGACGAAGCAAATCTTTATCTGGCCGAACAAGAATCAGGCGGTCGAATGAAGATCACCGAGCCCAAGACTCCCTTCCAATACGGCGATGCCATGGAAGAGGAAGAGGACGATGTGGCAATCGACCCTCGTTATGTTAATGTCGACGAGGTTGATCTTGCTAGGAACAAGTCGGAGAAGAAGCCTCGTGAGTCCGATATTCCTGGCCTGGAACTTGGTGAACCTGAGGAAGAGCTTGGTGGTGGTCCCGGCACTGAAGACGATCGAATTGTCCGAAGCAGCAGTCTCTCTCGGGAAAACAGCAAGGAGAAACATGTTAGTGTCAGTGAAGGTAGCCCGGGTGCGGAATTCAGTGAGCAGGTTGGCATGCCCACTCGCGAGGAGCAAGAGAAACACCGTGAGTTTGAACAGCATCGAAAGAAGCATTATGAGATGAAGGATATCAAGAGTCTTCTCGGGTAAGCTTTTCGTGCACAGGCGACGATTATCAATACAGTCGGCCACTTGCTAACGGTCAGATCAGTCACCCTGAACAGATGGACGTCGAGGATGAAGATGACGAGCCTCCTGTGCCAAACGCCATGCCGACGAATTTGCCCGAACGATCTGTTAATGGCACGCGTTAATTCAGCCCTCACTCTCATCGAGCTTCTTCTGCCCATATATTCTTCTCGGTTGATTGGAGACCATTGACCAAACCTGGTGTCGAAGAAGTTGTCACATGATCTCCTCTGTTGAGATCTCATTTCCTTTGTCGAGAAATTCAAGCATTTTGTTTTAACGCACGAACTGAAACGAACGCCGCGTATATCCTGGCCCTACAACAGCATGAACACTACGGTCGTTCTAACTAAATGAGGTTACTCATGAACATTCATATATTGAAACGGGTTTGCATGATACATTATGACGGAGCATTAGTGGTTGAGAATAGTGAGAGCGGTGGACAGAATCCGGCAGAGGCAACTCCCCGATTCCTGTTTTGAAAGTCGAAGCGGAACTACGGTGGAAGAAGGGGCAGACGGGCAAGGGTGGAGAGCAGAAGATCGACTACATTCTGGCTGTTTGACCGCTTGCTGCCACCAGTCCAGAGTGATGCTCGAGGTTTACCCGTCAGAGCTCTAGTTTACGATTGCATAGCTTGAAGTATTGATCACATTCACCTTTCCTGCATATTCTGACCCCCGTAATGGCAGATGGCTCTCACATGCCAGAGCCCACTTCGCTGACTCCATCATATCCAGACATACCTCCAAGCGAACGACACATATCATCTTGCGCGAGCGCGCCACTTATTAGTACTCTATACCTCAGACTCCCCCACTGCAACTGCTTGAGAATTCCAAATCTGATACACGACAGTTTTGCCGGATCATTCCCAAAGGCCAGTTACATACCTTCCATACTTGCCGAGCGGCAATCAGCCCAATTCGAGGAGGCTGGGCCTCGTTCAGCTTGAACTATGAGGGCTAGCAAACATGAAGAAGACACAGTGCCCTTCGCCTACGCCGTGCGAAACGAATAGGTGGAATGGATAGAATGTACGGAGTATAATATCTAATACCAAACTATTTTTCGTATCCGGATTTTATGCCTTATTAGGTGGAAACCAAGTCGACCTCGCCTACTACTGACTAACCCAGTAGCCTCAAAGTCGGGTATTATACTTGGTACTGAGTAAAACAAAAAGGGGTGGAAGGGAATAGATGGGAGGGAGGATGGGAGATGTATAACTAGGCTTCATCCTGAACCGTCAGCTTGGTGGGCGTCAGTGAGAAGTATCGCTTCTAACCTTTTCTTGATTGCGAAGATGGGGTTACCACCTTCCTATGGATATACATTCACAAGCATGCTGCACGCTGCATGGCAAGGCCGAAGGCCCTACCCTGGCGGAAAACAACAAAGAGTCGGGAGACTTCGCGGTCGTTGTGACTGGTGCATGGCAAGGGCTGGGATATCACACCGCACTTGCATACCCTCGTGCTGGTGCCACGGGGATAGCGATCTGTTGTCGCACAGTATCGGACTTGGGAGCATTGGAAAAGGACCTTTTGAAGATCAATCCCGATCTCAAGGTCTTGACACAGGTCGTGGATGTTTCTAAACCGGGCGATGTCGGTGAACTGGCAGAGCAAGTGAAGCGGGCTTTCCGTGGACGCCTTGATGTTGTGGTCTCCAACGCTGGCATATATAGAGTAAGCTCGCACATGATGTCGATGAGAAGACCGGGGAGTATGTCAACCACCGTTATCCCCAGGGCATCGAAAAATGGAGGACGAGGATCCGGCTAACGTTATCAACACCAACTTCCTCGGCTGCTTCTACGTGGCAAAATACCTCACGCCGCTCCGAGTCGCGACATCGAACACGAGCTCATCGAAGGCGTATATTGCCATCAGCAGCATCAGCAGCAGCCAGTTGACGGGTAGCGCTTTCGTCAGCACAACATATAATGTCAGCAAGGCGGCCGTGAATCGCTTGGTCGAACATATTCAGAATGACCATGCCAAAGATGGTGTCCTGGCATACGCGGTGAATCCTGGTAGTGTACTCACCTCGCAGGTCAAGGGGTTGAGTGAGGCGGAAACCGCGAAAAGGAGTCGATGTAAGTAGCCCTTTCCTGGGAGTAGGAGGTGGGTGGGAAGGGGAAGGGGAAGGTTAACTAAGTAACACGTGGCGAACCATAATCCACTGCAGTTATGACTGATGACATTGGGCTTTGTGGGGGATTCCTTACCTGGTTGACAAAGGAGAGGGGAAAATCGTTGGGCGACAGATATATGAGTGTCTCTTGGGACGTGGATGAGCTGGAAAAGAAAAAGGATGAGATTGTGTTGGAGGAAAAGTTGAAGTTCAGAATGGTGGTCTGAACAGAGAGGCCGATGGTTGCGTAAGGCTGACGAGGCTGGAGGCTTTCACCCGCCAAGTAAAGTTAGCGACTGGACAAAGGTGAACCCTTGACACGCCCCGCGTTCGTCGCGTCAGAGTGGGCACACGCTTTGATTCACTTAAACCCTTCACTTCTGTGCGACACTGGCAGTCGGGCGCTGTCACATTTCTTGAATGGCTTTGCATGCATACTAGCTCTTTGGGATCTAAGTCCAATAGAAAACCATGACTACACTTCGCATTCATGGATACCGATAGTGCCAGCATCGACATTACAGACATCAAGCGGCTCCTGCTCCAACCGCCCGAGGTGTGTTTCTATGCCCTGGTCATCGCGATCCCTGGTCACTAACTGCAAGATCCCGTCTTAGGATCCAAACCCTGAACCGCCTGATTCAGAATGCAGCACGTTTGAAAACCCCAAACTACAGGCTATCAAGGCGTTATATAACCAACTATCACAAACATCGCCCCACCGACTGGTTCCCTCGCAGAACACATGGCCAACTTTGCCTAGCACCGTTCCTGACTCTCAACAACTCCATATCTCTGCAGACATCGACAGCCAATTCTGCTTCATTCCACCGGTCCCTCCCTCTACCTCGAAAGGTGTGATCACAGCCAGGGCTTCACTCAAAATGAGCCAAGTGGACGATGCACCCACTCAAGAGCTTTCTCCTTCCCATTTCGACTCATATATCCAGAAAAGTCGGAGTGCGATGCAATTGGAGGGAGATGCTGACATCGACTACAACTGCGACAAAGACCAACTGGGGGTGGAGACACAGTTTACTCTTCATGAGGGCGATGAGGGTCACATTGATCTGATCTCAAGTTTAGAACAGAGATTGGAAGGCGGCCACGATCTTGACTCTGAGCCAGTCGCTGACGACTTCTCCCCAACTCAGTCGGAGCGTGGTCTTTCCCAATTTCCTGAATCGCAACGCTTCAAGACTCCTGCCACCGCTGGCAAGAAGAGGAGGTACAACGGAGATGTGATAGCAACCCCGTTCCTTCCTCGCAATCCGCTCCGTCAAGAAGCTGCACAGAGCAATGGAAATTTCATGGGGCTCAGCCAGGCTTTTGCTGCCACTCAAGCAAACACCTCACCCTTCATACACAATGGTATCGTTGACCTACAATCTGACCGCCCCTCGCCGAATATCGAATTGCAACCACGACCGGTTACTGCAGCCAGCTCTTCCCCTTTGCGCATGCTCCCGGAGTTCACACGGGCTTCTACAGAACCAGCGTCCCGTTACATCTCCGTAAAGCAATCCCAAGCAGAGCGTGAAAAGCAAACTGAGATTCAAAGACAACAAGAGCTCGCCGAATACGACGATGATTCCGATGATGGCTTGGCTGACGAGCATGCCGAAAGTATACGAACGCGGAGGCGAGGCGGGATTGAACAACGAGTGCGCACGACTTTGAGACAGTTGTCCTCCCCCTCTAAAAAGGCGAGTCAAGGCCTGTTACTTGCGAAATCATCCCCTATACGACCCTCCCCTCAACGGTCTCCCATCCAAAGTATCCCGGCAAATCGCGTTGAATATCCCATAGTGTCCAGCCCTCCTAGTGATGATGATGATGCCGAGGTCGACAATGAAACCGAAGTCGAAACAGAGCAGGAAGATAATGCCGATATTGCTGTAACCAGATCCAGTCAAGGAGTGGCCGCACTGGATGCCGAAGACAAGGAAAATTTCTCCGAAACTGGGAGCCAAGTACCGGAGACCACGGCAAGGCTACACCAGATTATCAACGGGTTCCCATCCCAAGTGCAAAACAGCCCTTCCTTGAGACGCCCGCATAGGTATACTATTACTTCCCGTTCAATCTTGCAAAGCTCGGAGCCCATTGCAGTGGCCAACTCTCAACCTTCACAGCCTCAGAGGCAACGCCAAATATTCTCAACTTCACCAAAGCGCGCTGCGAGTGAAGGAATTGATTTCATCCCACAATCGCCGACAGCTTCGCCGCAGCGTACGCTCGAATCAAGGCCGTTGATATCTTTAGACCATAGGGAGACGGTCAAGAACGTGTTAGCACCTGTGGACGAAGGCCCAACCTTGGATGATCAACTTCCCAGTGTGGTTGTGCCTCTGTCTGAGGATGTAAATATCGCAATCTTGTGCAATCCGCACAGCACCATTCCGGAGACGAGCTCAAATGAGCATGATATCGAGACTAACTCTAGTCAAATCGAACAGCCTCAAAACCAAAGCGAAGGTAGTACACACAACCACTTCGAAACTGCAGAGTCTCATCTCCCACCTTCTACCAATGATAGACAACGGTTGAACGAGGTAGATCTGAGTAGTCCGCCCATCAACACCACTGCACCCGGGCAAAAGAGACGACGCCTAACAGAAATCGCGGCTGAGCCCTCTCCCCAGAAATCTCAATCTCAACTTAGTTTCAATGCCAGTGAGGCTCTTCAACTAGATGTGGACCTTCAACTCGGATCACAGATCAGCACCGGCCAACTTCTACCCAATAACCCCACATTAAAACGCAGACGTGTTGTTGTAACTTCTTCGGCAGAGAGTCAAAAGAAGAACGAGGTCTCCTACTCTAGAGCCGATGAGTTGTCTCAAACACCGCCATCTCGTAAACTTGCTGGATCTACGACTACAGAATTGGATGGTTCTGAAACCATCCAGAAACTTACGGAACAACACACTGGTTACTCGCGCAGAGCCAGGAAGCCCTCGTCCAAATCGTTGAGTGCAATGAGAGAAAATCTAGGAATGAAATCGCGTACTTCACGGAGAAGCGTGTGGGATATCCAAGCCTCCCCTCCCCCGAAAGCTGGCCCTGCTACAAAAACCACGAAATCTACTTCTGTCCCGGTCGAAGCGCCTCAGGCGGAGAACAAAACTAAGCAAAAAGGTTGGAAACCTGCCCAGGGTACAAGACGAAACATGACAGAAGTAGCCCTAGCTAACTCATCAATTGAGGTGGAGCAACCCAGCCCATCTTCTGTATCTGCCGCTCTGAGTGATGCTGGTCAATGTGAGCCCGTAACCCCAGCAATGACTGACCAAATTGTCTCTCCGAACATGGTTTTTGCTTGTTTCAATGGCAAGACTCGGGCTTATTATCCCGCCGTCTGCCGCGGTCTCGCAGGTGGTGAGAGCAGGCGGTTCTTGATTCAGTGGGAAGGGTATGATCCAGATGAGATTGATGAGTACGGCGTTCGAAGTCTCGACCTGCGGGTTGGAGACCTGGTCAAAGTCGATTTCGAAGGCTTCCCAAAAGTCTCGTACGTTGTCAGAGGCTTTCAAGACAAAATTGGGCCAGAAACGCCTAAAGCTGATATTCCTTTTCTCACGGATATTCGAGGGTACAAGACTGTTATGGTAGCACCCAAGCAACGCAAGAGCCTTCCAGCAGAAATGTCGACAGAGTCGGTCAGAGCAGTGCCACTTTCGGCGATCTACCTGGCAAGCAACATGTGGGGACAAATGAAAGATCGATTGTTCGAATACAAGCTCTCTTCGGAAACCTCTTACTTTCCACACTACAGCACTCCGATTGATGGGGTAATTAGCCCCAGCACTCCGACCTCGCGACGCCGCCGCACACAGCCAATTGGGAGTGCTCTCGTGCCTCCCAGTGGACTGTTTGCCAACATGACATTCGCTATATCATATGACGATGAATCTAGGAAGGGTGCTCTCGTCAATCTTGTCAAAAGAAATGGCGGGCACATCGTAAAAGAATCATTTCAAGAATTGCTAGACCCTGAAACTCTCCATTTGAAAGCTCAATATGCTAGCTATTCATTTGCAGCATTACTCACTGACAATTATTCAACCACGAAGGAGAAATACCTGCAAGCTTTAGCACTAGCAATCCCTTGCCTAGGCGGGCAATGGATCGACGATTGCGTCGAGGAGGGTGACCTTGTGGACTGGACACACTACCTCCTCGCCGCTGGTGAATGTTTGGCACTCGAAGATGCAATCAAATCGCGAGTCTTGCCATATATGTCAAACTCTGCAACGGTTACAGTCAGTGAAATGCTCGATTCACGACCCAAACTGTTGACAGGCACTCGAGTCATTGTCGTGGGCACTGAAGACAAGTCAAAGGGATATCGCTTTCTTGTTCAAGCCCTGGGAGCTGAAAGCGTTGAAGGGGCGTCGAATCTCAATGCGGCAAGGCGTCTGCTTCAGTCCAAGAAGGAGGGCGACCATGGTGAGAACTTGATTGGATACATCGTGGTGAACGACAAGGCCGATGTGCTAGAGAGCACTACAACATCGGAGAAAGCGACTAAGGGCAAGAAAGGAAGCAAATCTGTACCCGGACCCGATCGTAGCGAAGAGGACCACGTCAAGATCATTAGCAGGATGGAAATCAAACAGAGCTTGATACTAGGGAAGCTGTGGATTCAATGATCATGAGGATTGTAAAAGAGCCGCGGCCGTCGGATGGTGCTCTTATGAACGGTTGAATCTAAAGTCACTCTTGCAAGCTACATAGACCATGTACAGGAACGAAGCCAGCGGCAAAGGCTGAGCTAGCGCTGAACAAAATGATTCATGAACGACATGCCCACTCCCCCGTTTCCTAACAACTTCGCATAAATTGGCTAGCTCCCCTGTTGGGAATTCACGACGCAGAACCGTAGGATTTGGCATTTGTAACCTGGGGAGGGGGGACGGACAGGAAAGTGAGTCAGAACATTGGAGTGAGAGGCAGGCTTGTCCATCCTTACGAATGCTCATACGTACTATGTAACTACACGGTTATTTCTGGGGGTTGGTCATAAAACATGCCACGGGGGCTGACGTGTTAAACCGATCGCTCACGGCGATGCATGATTACATATATATAGTAATGTCATCTCGTCGTCTGCCCATCCTCGTCCTCGTCATCACCATTTCTTGGGACTTTCAATCTTTCTTTTGGCCAATTCTTCTCCGCTGGGGCAGTCTGTCTAGCTAGTCTCGACTCCGATTGGGTGTCCAGCGTCGGACATTGATATCTCGAATCTTGTAGCGGGAAAGCAGGAGTCCGATGTCGACGTCTTTCCCTTTTTCCTCGTCTTTCAGTGGTGGTGGGATGTCGACGTAGCACAGCACGAGCTGCTTGCGGACTTGGGCCTGGACCCGGTTCACGCCGTGCAGCCACCACCAGTCCTTGGATTGCTTGCTTTTGCTGTCGCCGGAGGAGGTGGTGTGCATGTGCTGCTGTTGTGTGTTGTCGGTGCTCCAATGTGGATCGCTATAGGAGGGGACGATGACGACCGCGAAGTCCGCGTGTGAAAAGGCCGGGCCGCGGTTGTAGAGTAGATAGTCTGTGGAGAACTTGATGCCGGAACGCACGACCCATCCTAGCGAGCGGTAGTGGTGGTACACCGCGTAGGATACCATGAACGGATCGTCGGGCGATGCGGGCATCGATAGTGACCGTGGAGGGTGGTAGGAGTGGCGCCGGAATAAAGAGAGAAGGGAACTCGGGGGGAGGACCGTTTCGCTGTTATCGCAGTACACTTCCAACACACCTAGGCCGTAGGAGAGGAAAAAAGCTTCTTCCGTGGACAAGGTCAGGTGTTCTTGGGCTTCTTGGACCGGGGCGACCTCGACGGGGGGCCTTGTTGTGGGCTCAAGCGCCGAAGACCCGGGGCTTTTGATGGGTGATATCACAGGCGAAGTCAGGTCGAATTCTCTGGCCTCGATCGTGGGTGAGAAACGCACGGTTTTCGTTCTTTGCAACCGCTGTGTGGGACGGCCTTCTATATGGCTTGCTTCGGACGATGTTGAGGTCGGTGGTGGGGTCAGGATACCGTTGACCTCAATTGATCTTTTCCATTCGTCGAACCCATGGATGGGCACGTTCTCTTTCTCCTCCTCTGCATCAGGGGTCACGGTTCCACTGGCCGAATCTAGCACACTCCCAATGTCGCTTATGTCCGTGGAATTCGTCTTCAATATGTTCTCCTGTAAGGCTCCGTTGGCATGACCGTTCGGCCTGCCGTCCAGTTGAGACTCGTCGGACAGTTTCTGATCGACTTCCTCTTGCTCTTTCCGTGCCCGCTCTAATTTCTGCCGTCTCCGTTCTTGTCTTCGTTGAGCTGTATTTTCTTCTGCGGTCGTGCCCTTTTTCTTTCGATTTTCCAGCCAGGTAGGTTCGCTACGACTGAGATTCCCTCGGCCGAAGAAGCCCATCTCCCAGAGCTTGCGAATGGTGTCTGCATCTGTGACGTGGATAGAAGACGTTGCGGATGAGAAATATCCTTTGTACGTTGGTCGAGGTGGAGTTGTAAGGACTTGTACAAGATAAGAGAGTGCGATCGCAACCAGTGATAATGGATTGTGAGGTATTAGTGGCGGAAGGGGGTAGACCGGTAAAGGGAGAAGATTTCGATGGATGTGGTTGTAATCAGGTTTCCGGGGACGTCTAGGAGACGCCGATTTTGCAGAGGATGGTCGCGTGGGCTCAGAGGAAGAGGTCAACGAGGCCATCGTGGAATCCCGGACTCATGGCACAGAAGCCTGACAGAATGCTGAAATGGGAGAATGAATTAGCCTTTTGGAATATCTGATAATCAAGGGACGAGATCTCGAGACAGGAAGGACAATCAAAAAGTCATTTAGTCAGATACCGTTGTAGTCTAATACAATGGGCCCACATTGAAGGATGCTGAAATCAAAGTGCAACCTCCTAGGCAACTCAAAGGGTCATCACCGGAAAGATGGGGGAATAAGTGGTATGATTCAGCAAAATTGGGCACTTACTTCAGCTGCCGGTAATAGGTAGGCGGTTTGAATCGGATGGAAATGGAAGTATGTTGGAAGTTCCTTATTTTTCCTTACCAGGTTAAGGAATCGATCGGAAGGGCGGGTTGCTGAAATTGCAGGCGGACTTCGGGAGACATGGATGAGGAACAAGTGAAGGTCCCCGGAAAGCGCGATTAACGATGGAATCGTTGTTGTTGTCGATGTTGAAGTTTGGCTTGGTGAGTCGTTGGAGGTTGAAATTCGCGCGGGGAAAAAATTAGGAGCGAATGCATCTTTGAGCTTGAAATGGATTTCGCTGCCAGTGCCGCCTGGTCAGTGGTGAGTCGGTGACCAACGAAAATGACTCCTCGGAGTGACTGGAAGTTTGAGAGACTCTTGCCGAGTTGGTCTTCTCCAACCACATTCGTCCTATTTCATCCCGTCATTGACAGCCCTTCGCAGCAGGGTTGAGGAGGTGATAGCCGATGGAGTATTTGGGTGAGGATAACAATCAAACGCGTTGAGACACTTCACGAATTTAATACATGCACATTCTTTCCCTAACTTGCTGTGTGCTTGATCAGATGCCGCCCTACACAAACCTTCGTCTATGCCAAGGAATTGACAAAGCGGCCATGAGATCCCTCCGCATTCAGATTTGCCTCCTCTAGCTTCCTGCAGTATTAATTATTATGTAGTATGGAATTCAAGCAACATAGAAATTTCCCGCAACAACCTTTCGCAAGGCTTTAATACACTCTGCACCTTAAGCGCAACAAGCCTACTGCCATCACAGCCACCATGCATCTCATGTACACTGAAGACCCTGCCACTGGCAAGAGAGTATATACCTTGAAAAAAGTTCTCAATGGCGTTGTCACCAAATCCGCACATCCTGCAAGATTCTCTCCCGACGATAAATACTCGAGGTTCGTCCATTTGGAACTGATGCGCGATCCCTTCCTTTCGCTAATCTCTTCTCAGGCATCGAGTCACACTAAAAAAGCGCTACGGTCTTCTTCTGACTCAACAAAGTATGTGCGCCGAAATTTATCTCATGGCCTTCGAATACTGACATGCTTTCAAAGAGGAGGAACCTAAAAGATGATCAGTAACGATACGGTGTTTCAGGCGCTATGTGCATTTTAATGAGGCCAGCAAAACGCTTGGCACGGAAGGGGATATGCAGTTCTTTCTACTAAGCATTCACTTGAATGATGAGATATTCTTCAAACAGTCCACGTCTGCATCCCGTCTACCGTTTTCTCGAGTTCACATTTCTACCGGCTCCCACGCGAATCTTCCCAGTGTCATGGTCTCTATGGCCAGAAAGGATACTAGGCAGCGTGTCCTCGTCCATCAGGTCTCGCTCTTTGGTGCGTTTCATGGCTGACATGGCTCTAATATACTCCTTCTGGTCCTCCGCCAGGACCAGGTCATTACCCCAACCTCCTTGTCCTCCACCGTGCTTCGATCCTTTCCATTTTTGATTCGAAGTTCCACTTGTTGGTTTGGGGACAGAAAACACATTGCCCTTGTTGTTCCACTGCATATTGGCTTTGAGATGCAATTTGACCTCGCCTTTGTCGTTTGTTGAACAACTGACTCTTGTTAACGTAGGTTGGCCACATCGAGGACAGAACTGTTTCGTCATGTCTTTTGTTGTGGAGAAACAGCCGTGACACCGCAGAATGAACTGCTTGATCTGCGAGATCCGCTGGCACGTTTTGGTCGAGAGTAGGTTGAGATTCATTTGAAGAAGTATATTCTGCATGGCGAAATCCCCTGTCATGGTTGCGACTTGTAATTGTTTGACTTCGGTTGTAGATTTACTGCCGGCTGCTTCGTCTTTAGCTTTCTTCTTCTTCATGTTTGCTGGTGTTATCCAGCCCGAGTCAGAGTCAGGCTCATCTTCGACCACTGAAGGGATTTCCGGCAAATCCTGCTGAGGCTCCATGCTCGAGGGTAACGACTCATGTGAGGCTTCTTTGAATTCTTCACCCATGTTCTGCACCATTTCTGGCAATATGACCTCGGCGTTGTCTTCAAGAGCCACGTCGGCTATCTTCTCTCTGATGTCATTAACATCTTGAGCCTCAGTTGTTGGTGGCACATCGACTGGTTCCTCTGTTGGTCCCTGATTGATTGCTTCTGTATTTTTGTATGGTGGACTGCCATTTAGTCGCTTCTGTCCAGGCGTGGATCTTAATCTCCAGTTACCACTATTCCGCTCACACTCTATATCGTACGCGAGTGCAAGAATCTCAAAATCGGTTGCGCTAAGGACGGCGCCATCTCCAATTTTACGGGCGAAATCTTTGATCAACTTAATGCTCTCCGATCTTGGTATGCGAATAGTAAGAAAGGGTTTATAAAGAGTATCTATTCTTGATCTTGCCTCCTCGCCTCTTATTTCAGAGATCACGGTAGGGGTGGTGACAAGATCATGTGCATTTGCGAGAAGGGTCGAGATACCAGGAGTGTTGAGGAGGAGAGGCGACGAGTCGAGAATGATGGTGTGGATTGGTTTGTCAATCACGCTCGTAGTAGGCGAAGCTTGAGCCATCTTGTTGACGTTGGTCGAAATTCTGATGTGAATGAGTCCAACCCCTCCATGCGTCTGCGGTCAGTGTGCAGTCAACTTGACTGTTCGAAATCTTTTTGAAAGGCCTGATCTTATCTTATCAAAGGCCCCCCACAGTTACCACGTGATCCCGCAGAGACGAACCACTTAACGCGTCTGGAGGCGTGTCGCGTCCCTTTAGGACTTTCCGACTACCATTCTATACTCGTCAGTTTCTCCAAACTTGTGTCCGAATTCACGTTGAAGATTCTCTCCCCAACGACACAAGATGTCGGACTATGAAGATGAGATGGATGTGGACGTCCCCCCGTCCAAAGACAAGACAATACTATTCAGCTCAGACAACACCGCAGGCAAGCAGAAGAGGATAGTCGCAGATCTTCCTATCGAAGCGGAAGATAATCTTCCATGGTGAGTACCATGACAAGGCAATCTTACTGTAGACTGACAACCCAGGAAGGGTTGAGAAGTACCGTCCAAATACGCTCGACGATGTTTCTGGGCACCAAGACATCCTCGCCACCATCAATCGTTTTGTCGAACACAACCGACTCCCACATCTTCTCCTGTATGGACCACCAGGTACCGGCAAGACTTCAACAATCTTGGCTCTTGCCCGGCAGATTTATGGGCCAAAAAACATGCGACAGATGGCTCTTGAGTTGAATGCATCTGATGATCGAGGAATTGATGTTGTACGCGAACAAATCAAAACGTTTGCTTCAACGAAACAAATATTCAGTACATCAACACAGCAAACGTCTTCAACGGCCAAGTTTGGGATCGGCGCATTCAAATTGATTATTCTTGATGAAGCAGACGCAATGACGAGCGCAGCACAGATGGCCCTCCGGCGAATCATGGAAAAATATACAGCTAATACTCGATTCTGTATCATTGCCAATTACACGCACAAGCTCTCCCCCGCTCTCCTGTCGAGATGTACGAGGTTCAGGTTTTCTCCCCTTAAAGAGGTAGATATCCGGCGACTTGTTGACCATGTAATTTTGCAAGAGCACATTAATATCGCCCCCGAAGCTGTCGATTCACTTGTCAAGTTGTCCAAAGGAGATATGCGTCGGGCACTAAATGTCCTGCAAGCCTGCCACGCTGGATCGAGACCGTTGCCTATGCGTGGACAACCACCAATTAAAGAGGCCGACATCAAATATGACCTCATCACCAATGACACAATTTACAATTGTATTGCTGCACCACATCCCGAAGATATTCGATTGATCATGACAACAATATTGAGCACGCCAGACGTGACCAGCTGTCTCACAACCATCAATGCTCTAAAGAGCAGTCGTGGATTGGCTCTGGCAGACATTCTGACTGCATTAGCTGAAGAATTGCAAACCCTTGAGGTCAGTACAGCAACGCGTGTGACATGGCTAGAAGGACTGGCCGAGATCGAATATAGACTTGCAGGAGGTGGCAGTGAAGGTGTGCAAACCGGCGGTATGGTTGGAGTGGTGCGATCTGGATGTGAGCTTGTAGGAGCAAAGGGAATTGGAGAGAAGATGAGTGTTGATGGGTGAGTCTGACGATATCTGACTTGTCGGGGCACATTATTGTCCTACAAAGTAGCTGGAATGAGGAAGCAAAAGCAGACAGAGCCCCAAGGAGATCCAAGAAGAGCCTGCATAAGATTCCTCATGGATGTTCTTGACGAAAGATATCTCTATGCAAGCCTACAAAGAAAAATGGAATTTCTGGGGCCGAGGATAGAACACACCTCAGGCCCGACATTCCCGACGAAGCTGACCGACATACTCTCAAGAACAGAAAGGTTGAGCAGTTTTCGAATTCAGAGCCATGACGAGGAATTGGGAGCTGGATCATGACCAGCTCATGCCTTGTGTTGAAATTCCTTGTGCTATGTCCACATGATATTGTGCAGGTGTACGGAGTACTTCTTAGTGAGAGGAGTGTGAACCTACAGATGTGGGCCGGACATGAAGAAAGATATTTCATGCAAACACCTCGCACAGAGCAACATTTGTGGCACAGAGATTAGTTCGATTACATGAGGATGAGACTAGCTACAAACTCAAGATGGTGAGGAGATATGAACTTGCTGTTGAATTGTGACTTTCACTCTACAGTGGGGGCTGAGGACCTACTTAGAGATCGGTGGCCGTGGTGTGGACGGACTCCCTGTATCTACAATTAAATATTACGGCCGACCACCAAACTCCATAGTAATTACGGAGACCTATGGAGTACGAAGTAATCGTAAGTCTTGCTGGAGGGTAGAGTCTCGGCGGACGCGCTAAACAGGTTCTTGGCAGGTCTTAACATCGCCATTTCGGTGGCAGGCTCCGACCTCAACCCATCGTTCCTCCTTTCTCATGAGAGTTCACATATTGAAAGCCGCATCTCTCTGCTTTTCGTTCCTTTTTCTCTCTGCTTTTAGTTCCTTGTCCGCTGTTCATTGCACGTTGTTTAGATTCATCCCCAACCCCTTAGATGCAATACATCCACGACATGGAACGATCCAACCTATCAGTCCAAACCTGCGGTCAGCCCACCTACCCTGGCGGCAACAACATTGGGTCGTTGATATTCTCACGCCCGGCCTCTCCCAAGAGCAATTCCGCTCATATTGTCCATCTCAAGGATAGCAACCCCCCCCCTGATATACGTAGTCTCCTCCAGTTGGATGATTCTAGTCCTCCTAACTCACTTACTGGATTTGAACGATGGCCAAAATCGCCAGAGACGCGAGCTTATTCAGACGACGCCTTGCTTCAGGAAATAACGCTACAGAAAGCCAGATCGATCCGACAGTTTCAGGGCTGATGTCGAAGACTCAATAAGCCGCCCCTTGTTGTTCACCCCAAGGTCCAAGCATTTGGTCGCACTAATAAGGTTCCCTCCATGCGACAGCCCTCAACTCTAATGAAGGAGGCAAAGGTGCACCAATCATTCCCATTTTACTGACAGAAGACTTAATCCTACAGGAAGTCGACACATCTGACCTGGTGAAAGGGCATTGTAGAGCAATCTTGCAATGTCTTGTTCGCAATAACAAGCGGACAGAGTCATGGTTGATATGAGTCTTGGCAGAGTTCACTCTCAGTCGATGGTGGGAAAGTGGTACCAAAGTCGAATTGTGAAGTGTGATTCACGAGTCTCACTTACACATCAGACTTGATGTCAATTTGGGTTACTACGTAGATAGATTGCCTTCCCAGGAAGGCCTTTTGCTGTCACCGTTGTCTTCGTTGACACAAAGGCAGTGATGTGCTTGATCATCTTGCTCTGCAATTTGCACTGCACGAGCACATCACGTGAGTGCCCGCGCTGTCAAGCCTCACCCACCAGACTTTGGGGGTACTTCAACAATTGTAGAACCACTGGCTGTACATTCAGTCTCTACCGACACTCAGCAACCACCATTATTCAAGCCATCGACCATGCGAGCACCAGCGATAAATCGAGAGTGGGAGTGGAGGGAATGGGACGCTGGACACCCAATGACAGGTAAGTCCAAACCCCCAATAATTACCTTAATAGCCAGACCCCAGCACCCACACTGGAGTTTGCAGGGCTGCAGGGCTCCAGGGCCCCAAGGCTCAACCGTCCAGGCTTCGGCATCTGTGAGCCGGCTATTTCTCGCAAGCCAAATCACCGCAGCTGCCAAGGCGCTCATCAACCCTTGGGGCCATACACTGACTCTCAAGCCTGCGCAGGTGTCAACCATACCTACGAGCATAACCATCGAGACTTCCCTCCACATTTCCCCTCGCCGCCTAATCCAGATGCCTCCCAGGCGTTCATGGCCAGGCCTCGAGCGAGCCCATCAATGAAGCATCGTCGGAGAGCTGAAGGAGATCCGCGTGAGAGAAACTCACATCGACCGTGGGACAGAGGCAGAGATCGAAGTCCTGGTCGACGGCCATATTCACCAGGTCCAACATCCAAACAGGACCACTCTACTTTTGGCAGAGAGCGAGATAGGGTTGATTGGGATAAACGTCCTCCACACAGGAACGGCCACCCACATAGGAGGTCGAAGAAGCCCTATCCTGCAAGGCAATCATATTCGCCATCGCGTTCTTCCAACCCAAAAACCAGTCATCACCCCAGACCGAAACAATTTGAACCCCCATTCCATAGATCGCGCGATCATTCGGTGGATCGTCAACCCAAACGAAGGCGTACCAGGAGCCCATCTACTGCAGACAGCGAGAGAGGCCGCCCCGGATACGATCAACATCAACGTGGTCCCCCGAGCGTTGGAGGTAGCAAGCGGACTAGCGTTTCGCCTCGTATTAAAGGCGATCATCGTCTTTCTCGCCCGAGCTCGAGTTCGTGGGCAACCAATATCGAGCCTTTCGTTCACCCTGATCGGAGAAGAGATTTCACACCCCCTCCTATTCACGCACGCGATACCCGCTCAAGGTCTCCGGCCCGCTCTTCGCGAGCATCACCCGACCCACGTTTTGAATCATATCCCTCGTCTATCCGTACTCGAGAATCCTCGATTGATTCAAACCGACCACCGCACTACTCAGAGAAGAGTGGCAAAGGACGTTTTGCCGCCAAACAGGCTCGGCGAAGAGACAGACTTGCATCTAGATCTCCTTCCCTCGTTGACGACACCGATACTCGATCCATGGACGGTCAATATCCACCCCGTGGAGGCTATGGGCACCGGGGACAACAAAGACCATTTGTAGATACACGACAACACCAGAACCCTGCTGGCTCACCTCCATTCCCATCAACGCCCAACAGCTCTTATCATGGTTCACCCCAGGCGAACTCCCCCTACCATAATCAAAGAGGCGGCAGAGGTCGAGGCAGGGGCCACCGAGGGTATGTATTGCTCGAACCAGCAGGTCTTATGTGTTACTAACCACGTCTAGTCAAAATGCCTCTCCTCCTTATCGACAGAATAGTTACACCGGCCCTAGTAATGCCAACAACCCGAATCCCTTTCCTCCAAATCAACAACAACACTACGGTGGTCAGAATCATCAGGGCTATCATCAATCCAATCGAGGCGGTCGAGGGCGTGGAGGCCATTTCAATCAACAGGGTCCACCTGACCGAAGATTCAGTGGTCCTCACCGAGGCAGAGGTGGCCAATACCAGAATCTGCAATGGACCGCATCAGGTCCTCAACAAAGCGGGCCTCAAGGCCAGAACTTTCAAATGAGTTCTGCCAATTCGATTCAGATACCATCCACAGCACCTCACAACTCCCAAGACGAGCGTGAACAATTGGAAGACGATCAAACCCAATTCCGTCCGTCAAAAGAACTACAAGCAGATGATCAACAAGACTCTCATTTCGATACCGCTTCGAATCAACAAGGTAAAGAACAGACAGCAGCATCAGCGTCCAAGTTCAGCTTTGCGTTCAAATCCAAAGCTCCTCCACTCGGACCGGCCAAGTCAACTGCAGATTTTGCTAACAAACCCAAAGGAGCGTTTCAGCCTCCTGACAACTGGCCTCCACAACACCCTAAGAATAAATTCAACGATCGTCGAGAGGATAGACCAATTCCGAGAGGCCCAGCAGATCGAAAGTTCCAAATCAACGACCGATCGAGACATTTCCAAGAACGCTTACAACACACAAACGACCGAAGGCCAGAGAGATCGCGTTCCCCACCATCGAAGAAATTGAAGAAAGAAATCAAGTCAAGACCTATTTTACCTCCTGAGCTTGCACAATCTGAATCAATATACTACCGTAAACCTGGAAATGAATCGGTAGTTGGTGCAGGCACATATGGGAAGGTATTCAAAGCAATCCACATCTATACCCAGGACAAGGTCGCACTGAAAAGGATTCGTATGGAAGGTGAACGAGATGGTTTCCCAATCACGGCCGTGCGAGAAATCAGACTATTGCAACATCTCCGACACAAACATGTCGTGACGTTACAAGAAGTCATGGTGGAGAAGAATGAATGTTTCATGGTGTTTGAGTACCTGTCGCATGATTTGACGGGTCTGATAAATCATCCTACATTTAAGCTCACTGCCGCACACAAGAAGGACCTCGCGCGCCAGATGTTCGATGGGTTGGATTACCTCCACCGACGTGGAGTTCTGCACCGAGACATCAAAGCCGCAAATATCCTCATCTCTAATACAGGCCAACTCAAGTACGCTGATTTTGGCCTCGCGCGGTTCTACACTAAATCACGCCAATTGGACTACACCAATCGAGTTATCACCATTTGGTATCGACCGCCTGAACTTTTGCTCGGTGAAACTCAGTACGGACCAGAAGTTGACATTTGGTCAGCCGCATGCGTGTTTGTCGAAATGTTTACAAAGAAGGCCGTCTTTCCTGGTGAGGGTGGAGAGCTCAGTCAACTCGACAAAGTCTACAATGTCTTGGGCACTCCCACGCGGGCAGACTGGCCTGGTATCATCGATTTACCTTGGTTTGAACTTATGCAACCGTCAGACAGACGGAAAAGAGCATTTGAGGTCATGTTCAAGGACATATTCAGCCCTGCAGGTCTCGAATTGGTGCAGTGGATGTTCAAATATGATCCAACAAAGCGGCCTAGTGCAGAGGAAGTTCTGGCGCATGCCTATTTTGCAACTGAGGAACCAAAACCCGAACAAGCTTTCGAGCTAGAAAATGTTCCTGGAGATTGGCATGAGTTCGAGAGCAAAGCGCACAGACGGGCGAACGACAAACGCGAAAAAGAGCGAAGGAAGGAAGAATACCTTCGTGAGCGCGAGAAACGAAAGGCCAAGGACGCCGGTCTACCCGAATCTGGCTCGACTGTACCACCAGAGAAGAGAGCGAAGCAAATTACCGACAAGTCGGAAACATCAGCTTTCGAAATCGAGGCTCATAGGAAAGAAAATGAGGGCAATCGAGACACAGAGAATGGTGACAGGCCCGAAGATGATTCGGATGCTGAAGGCAGTGTCAGAATGAGCATGTCGTGAGCGACATTCAGAGATACGACCGTGATTTCTCTCCACGATCGCGTCACTGTCATGGTGCAATTGACTGTCAGTCGTTTCTTCTGCTTGACACATGAAATGCGAAGCATTGCCCACATTATCATTGGGGTGATCTCGCGATAACGATTGGAGAATGGGCAGGATTTCCCTACCTGGCCTGGAGAGGAACCGCGTGAGCTGGGACCTTTCCAGGCCCCGACTTTCCGCTGCTCCACCCTACCTGCCTCCTGCACGAACAGCATATGTATGTTTACACGTATCTAACTACTCCTACCACTTACATAATTCTGTACTGCGTCGTGTTAACAAAGAGAGACGTTGGATTTGGAAAGCAAAAAGAACTGCGCCAAATACCACCTTCCAGTAGCTAGAGGAACTGGCACTGGCACTGGTAATGTGATCCGCTTACCTGGCGAGCAGACTGGTCAGCAGGCAGGCAGCCACGTACTGCAACGACAAAGCAAATCAAATTCACATTTACTGTTCAACGAAAATCACATTTCGTCCCGTTCGTCCCTTGCCTTGTTACTTACTGTTTCTACGTTCCCGCTGTAGCAATTACTAAGGCACCAATGTCCCACACGAGCGACGCGTTGCACATGAACGAACTGGGTAACTACCTGAACACGGGTTACAGTGAGGATTGAACGCACCAAGGACGGTTTGTTTAAGTTGAAAGTAGACACTACTCCGTACATCTCTATTCACGCTAGTATTATGCTTTGTCGAGCAACTCAATGCCTCTCCTGGTGCTTCTAACCTTGGCCACGTCTGAAAATCGTGTATGGAAATGACGATGATGCAAAACCTGCCTTGCCGCCATGATGCAATGTGAGATCTAACTACTTAAGTGAAATACTCTATAACAAAGGGGCCATCACGTAATGTGGGGCCTAAAGGAAAGGAAATTAGAATGGCTCATGCATGATTAATTGGTATTATTGCGCAGGGGGGGTCGTTCATTCGTCAATATAAGTGAGGCCGTCTCTCAGTTCGTGGACGACGCTGGCCTGTCCGTCTGCTTCATCCACGTATTTGGTACCGTCGCGAAGCTCATGGACCACGCTGGGCGATCGACCAAGCCTGGCACTTCTGCGTGGAGTCGTTTCCCTGTCTTGGTTTTGTGTCGCTGTGGAGGGCGCGGTGGAGATTGTCGACTCACGCCTCCTGTTGCTTCGGGCTGTCGTTGGTGAAGGAGTGGGATCCTTGTCGGTATCCTCAAAGGCTTGTCCGTTGTCACCCTCATTAGAAAAGTTGTCTGTCAGGTTAGCTTGTCGGCGGCGGGCAGCGGGCAGCGGTGTGTTGGATTGTCGTGGCGATGTTGTAGATCCGCGTGGCAGCCTGGGTCTATGGCTTTGATCGTCATCGCTCATGACTGTCTGATCGTCTGAAAATTCGGGATCATCCAGCATAGTCCGTCGTCGTCGGCTTCTGCTACTTGGCCTGGCCTTGCTGGGTTGAATTGGGGAACTCTTAACTCGAAGTCTTGTTCTCGTCGCTGGACCATCGGAAGACTCCCGAACTTCACGCCCTTCTTCCGGAATGCCATCTGGCTTGTTCAAGGCAGTATTATCACGCCACCAATGATATAGCGATTTGGTATACTCTGCTTCCGACGAGCCTTGCTCCAGCGGAGGACCAGACGTGACAACTATCGGCTCAGATGAGTGAGTGCTGGAAGAAATCACAGCCCACGACGAGGTATCACTGCTCAGGAGTGCAAAATTTCTCTTGACTGAATAGACTTTGAAATTGTGTAGGAGGACTATATCGCCTGCCTGGGCTGCTGGAAGTGCCTTCTTCATTGGACGGAAGACCTGTGCAAGGACATGTGAAATTCCATGGGGCTCGCATGATGGATCAACAAGATGCAGGCTTGTGTGATAGTCTTTCGGTCCAGCTTTTGCACGTTCAACCTTGGTAGATGGTCTAGGACAAACAGCGATGACATCTACAAGCTGGCCAAAGTGCTCTTTGAGGGAAGAGAGGCGGGGGTAGTAGGCAAGTGGAGTGGTTAGCCCGCTATCACGGTTTACCACAGGCTCGGCGGATGGAAGAACGGGAGAAGAGGAATCTTGCTGCTGCCTTTCGTCTGCAGACCTTTCTTGGTCCTCTGGGTTTTGATTTGGGGAGGAAGGGAATGCGTTAGTGTGAGGGCTCGAAAGAGGGATATTTTCTTCGCGTGAAGGGGAGGTCGAAAATCTCGCTGATCTTCGAGGCGTGAAGAAAGGGCTCGAAATTGTTTTTGATATTGCCGCATTCCGAGATGACAATCGTTGTGATGATCGTGGAGGTGCAGCTACCTCTGGTTCAGAGGGGGTTGTGTGTTGAGCAATTTGTATTGGTGCCTTCAAGGGTGGCTCTTTGCCGGGTTCAGTCTCCGAGAGATCAATTTTGTATATCTCCTGTGATGGTTCAGGTGAAGGAAGTGTGATCTGATTCTCAGTTTGTATATCCTCCGGGCTGTGGTCGAGGGAGTAATTTTCTTTCTGAGTCTGGTCTGGTGTAGGTAACTGAGAGTAATCGACATCTGCGCTGGACTGGGTTACAAGCAACCGAACGGAAGGCACAGTATGCTGCCCATGTTTTGGGGATTTGACACCCCGCTCCTGATTAGTAGCATCGGCGTCTGATTCTGCTGGTGGTTGGGTATGCTCAGCAGGTATCGAGGAGTCTTGTAGTTGACCTTCAATATCAGTTTCACTTCTTTGAGATGGAAACACAGTTTCTGGCTGATGTGCGATGTCAGGCGCGTTTTCCTGAAAGCGTTCCCGCGATTCAACATTTCCATCTAGAGAGTCGATCCAGGGGGAGCTCTCAACTTGATCCTGTGGTGGAGATGTGATGAAGTCCGAGGCTGTGGCAGCCACAGTCAGTCCTAGAGCTTCCGTCGCCCAATGTGCATGAACAGACTGCTCCACAACGTCGATTGGGCTTATGTCTGTCATTTGATTGGGCTCAAATATCGCAGAAGCATATATTTCTGATTCCGAAACTTGAGATGGGCCATGTAGATCGCCACGTGCAAGTTGCTGGATCAGAGGTTGCGGGTCTGGAATTCCTGTTTGGTGGTCTCCATAAAGGTCGTCGGTCTCCGCACCCGGTATACCAGTGCTTTGTATCTTGTGTACTCTCTCAGTTCGCACACCGGACAATGGGTGAGAGTAGCTTTCGGTGGTGAAAACAGTCCGTTCGGATTGAACATTTAGAGGCGAAAGCTGATCATTGTTCGAGAGCTCCTGGGCGATGCTGGCCTCAAGTGTGGATAGCCATTCGTCAGGCAGAAGAGAAGATTCGATTTGATCTGTGTCTCGGTTATCATCCGTTTGGAAAGGCTCGCTGTAGGATGGGCCAAGTTGAGTATCAGATGCTGAGTCGTTCTTATTTCTACCTTCTAGCTCTTTCGATTCGGAGACATGGTCTTCAACGATGACAAGAGATACATCTGAGGCTCTTGATTCATTATCTGAGATTTCCACAATAGATTCAATGGCTGGGTCGTCAGTTTTTCCCTGACCAGAAGCATCCAGCTGAGACAATTCTTCCTGGAAAATTGGGAAATAGCCGACTTCAACTCCGCTCCGTTGGATTAATGGAGAGACCAAAGGTAATCCAGGCGAAGCTAGCGGAAGAATTCGAGGTGTTGTTGCTCGATCACCATCACCCTCATCGGTACGAGGAAGCATGATGTTCGGATTTTGTGGCAGGCGAGGCTGCTTGAACGGTGTTGATGGAGGTCCCATAAGGGTCGCATCTTCTGGTAGGACATTAGTATGAGAGGCTATAGTCGAAATCACGGAGAATTTCTGTTCCACATGATTGCTAGGTGTAGAGTCTACCGCGAGATCTTCAAATAATTTGTGCTGTAGGTCTGAAGATGCAGGGAGGGTTCTGGGAGTGCTTTGAAGCTCAACATTGCCATCCAGTCTCAATGCGTGAAAGTCGCCAACAGCAGAAGGGGATGAGTCGAGCTTATTCCTCTGGTTGCTGACTAACTGTTGAGCAACTGAAGAGCTCGGTTCTGCTGACTGTCCCGCTGCACCACCTATGTCCGTTATGTTCGAATTGGCTTCAGCACTTCGCGGAGCATTAGTGTCTGGCACCACATCTTCCTCATCATCGACCAAATTCCAGTCGCCACTGTGTCTCGCAAATTTGGTGCGTTTTCGACTTCGCCCGACACTGTATCCATCATCATCATCACCTATGGTTGCGAATGAGCTATCGAAGAATGTGCCGCTGTTGGATTGTCTGGCTGGTTTAGAGGGTGTCAAATAGGGGACTTGGATTGTGGTCGGCTTTTCAAGAACGGTACCATTCAACGGAGCCTCGACAATGAACCCTCCAGAACGCAGGCCAGTTTCGGCATCGGTTATTGTTGAATCGGGCTCGAGAGTCGTATAGTCCAGCAAGATGGGGCTCCGACCTTGTGGATGAACCTGTAGAATTAGGCGAGAGTGGAATTGTAAATCCCATTCTAGTCTCTTTCCCGGAGTAGATATTACATCAACAATTTCCTTCCATTCACACCCAACCAGGGCAAGTTGTATTCTATCACCTATACCCACTCTGGTGCTTGCGACGTGCTTGGCACAGGCGCCTCGAAAGACTACCTTGACTTGGCCACGAGACGTATGGTCGACTAGTAAAAGGCTGAAAGTAGCTGTTGAATTGGAATACGGCCATACTAGGGCGACATTGGCTTCAATGTGGGATCGAGGCGCTGTCGGCGCAGGAGAAAGACCAGTAAGAGGAACGGATGGGGATGCATCGAAGATTGTGACTATAGGCTGAGGTGTTGTTGGGGCTTGTCCAGAGCAAGGAGGGGCCACTGTGGGCATGATGGCGGCGACGACCATGAATTCAAGGAAGCGGGACAGACGTCTTTCTCCATCGCTCAGCTATCCAAACTCGATATCCATAAATAGGAACGAAGTTGGACAGGAGAGAGGTGGGAGGAATGTTTTGGTGACCAAAGAAATGCCATGCGGAGACACGCGATCAGACGGAGGAGAAGTCACGCCCACGAATCGAACGCGGAGCGCGGGGCCGGAAAATCTTATGGGCGCTTCCGAGGCCAAATGCCCAGACAGGAGCCCCAACAAATTACGAGGGAGGGCAAGAACAGCTTCCAACACACGTTTCACATCCTCAATTCTACTGTGTTTCAGTTTGGATCAGAATGCTCAATAGTGAATGGACAAAGATGCACCTCAATAGTGAAGTAGATCACTCTGCCCAACACCTGCTACTTCTTGATCATGGCGGGCCTTGGAAACTTATATTTTGAGACGGCTGAGCCTGGAGTCCACCCAGCCTTCAATGTAGCAGAGCGCGTTGGCAGAAACCTCTCCGCCTCAGGATGCAGAGAGAAGAACCAAGTGAATGAGCCTCAGCTCAGGTACGTCCAAAGGTAGACCTCACCCTCCCATCCACTTCACTTTGCTTGCCTGGACGGTGAGTCTGTGACTTAAATCTGCCCAACAACCTCTTCACCCATTTCCCGTCTTGGTTCAAGGTTGCCAGCTTTCGCTTCTCACTCATCCGACTCCGGTCTGTCGCTTGTTTTTAAACCCACGCTCCTTTCCTTTTGCTTAACTCTTGTCAAAATTACTTTCTTTCAGTCCCTCAGAGACGATTTCAATGCTGGACCGTTTATCTCTTCTGCTGCTGGTCAGCACGTTCGTTCATTACACCTCAGCAACCTACCAGCTAGTCCAGGACTACTCTGGCAACGCCTTTTGGCGAGGCTTTGATTTCTTCACCGACCGTGATCCCACCGACGGCCTAGTCCAGTTTCAGTCACTCGAGTCTGCCAATGCCACAGGCCTCGCAGGCTTTATCGATGGAGACAACTCGACCTACGCTATCTTCATGGGCGTGGATACTCAAGAGGTGGCCCCCGACGGACGTGCCAGTGTCAGAGTCTCCTCTACCCAGACATTTCAACATGCCCTCGTCATTGCAGACATTGTCCACATGCCAGGCGGTGTTTGTGGCACCTGGCCTGCGTTTTGGATGCTAGGAGCAGATTGGCCAAACAACGGAGAGATCGATATTGTTGAAGGTGTCAATGACCAGCTGACAAATAGTATGACTCTTCATACCGGCACTGGGCCCATCATCAACAACGCGCCGGATTTCTCTGGCAAATTGGTCACTCCAAACTGTGATGTCAATGCTGTGGACCAACCAAAGAATGCCGGATGCTCAATAGGAGACATCTCGAACTTGACTTTCGGCTCCGATTTCAACAATGCAGGAGGCGGCGTGTTCGCAACAGAATGGACCTCAGAATTCATCAAGATTTGGTTCTTTCAACGAGGCACCTTTCCCAGTGACATTGTCAGCAGTACTCCCGACCCGACCAACAACTGGGGAACCCCGAACTCGCTTTTTCAAGGCCAATTCAACATCGATGATCATTTCAAGGATTTACAACTTGTTTTCGATACCACCTTCTGCGGACAGGTAAGCCTAATCAAATCAATTATCTCTGTTTGTTCATTGTCCCGATTGCTAACTCGGCTGTGTGATTTAGTGGGCAGGTGCAGTCTGGAACACCTCAAGTTGTGCATCACTTGCTCCAACTTGTGAAGAATATGTAGCCAATAACCCAGGCGACTTCCTCGATGCTTACTGGGCGATCAATACTCTTCAGGTCTTCCAAGATGATGGCCAAGCCGGAAGCTCTGCGCCGGCTGATGGTAGACCCCCAAACGACGGACCTGGAAATGCACCTCCGCATCCAGTCCAACGACGATCTGGAAACTCCAAGGGCCTCATTATGCCTATCTATTTCTAAAAACAAATATTTCTCCTGTTTATTGACGTCCTCTGTTTTCAGCGAGGCGTTGGTGGTTACAATTCTCTCTCAGCTGAGATATGGTTATACACCTAATGGGAGATCGGCAACTACGGAGTACAGAGTATCAAAAATGAGGTTGAAGATGTGCGGCAACGTCAGGATAAGAAACGCCGAGGATGTTGGCTTTCGAATCAAGAATGTGGTGGCGAGCTTGTTAATGATGTCGATCGCATGGTATTTGACGATCGTGACCAGGTACTCCACAGTTCTTCGCTAAACAATAAATAGGTGGCCTTAATGGGCGAGCCTAAAAGCTTACCACTTAGTTCATCATTGCCCGGGTTGTCATAGACTTCTCTACCATATCCTCCAGATGTATTGATCATTCAGGCTGGTTCGTTCTTGAAAGGTGTCCTCCTTAGAAAGGCAAGGGACCTTCTCGTCCCTACACCTTCTTCCTAACCAATCCCTACACGAGGACGGATATTTCGGCCGGGTCCGCATTGAACTTGGCTCCTGGCCTTACACAATGATAGAGATGATGTCAAGATGTTACACCCATACGGCAAACGAGATCTACCAGGCTGGCCCTTCCAATTTCCTCATGGTCGAAAGGAAGCCCAAGGCTAAACGTATATTTGTTCAAGTTTGCCTTTAGTACTCGCGGATGGCCTTGTGGCGATCGATCTTGGGAGCGGAATATTCAAACTTTGTGAACTTCGTCATCGTGCATCCGAGGGCGGGTCGTTGCGGATACGTAACGGATAGGTACATACGTAGCTACCAACTCCTAGTTAGGTACTCTAGAGGAAGGATGTCAGCAGCGGGGATCCGCTCCCCATGTCAGATACCTTCTCAGCCTCTTGGAGCAAGCAAGGCCCACAAAGCCTCTCCACACTACAGCTGCTAGATCGAGCATAGACATAGGCAATTCCCCAATCTGATGGTACTCCCTACGCGTTTCTGAATTTTTTCCCATCAGGTGGAAACCCCATGGGCCACACATGGCTGACGTCAATTCTCCCAAGGTGAGCCTGTAGTTTGTCCATACGAACATGCCCTGGGCATGGCTCCTCGCCGCCTGATGCTTTGCGCCATTGCCTTCTTCGAGTGCGATCTTCGGAGGTAAAGGCAAGTAGTGTGGTCGCGATCGAGGCCGGTCCACTTCATACGTCGAAGTTTCATGCTTATTGATATCATTGTACATGAGAATACAGCATTGATTCATGACTTGTTGTCTGCTGGTTGGTAAGATCCTGGCCTGGAGTCTGTAGGATGTAACACCTGTGGACATCCCTCATTTCGAACTCATATACCGTTCTGGTGCCCATCCATTTTACACAGTACTTGGGGTTTCCACACTCTTTGTCAGTTGTTGCATTGTCTTTCCCATTATGGCTTCAACGGATGAGCACCCTACTTTCAAAACTCCCTTTTTCGAATCACCTGTAGCAGGGACTATCGGTGAGGGCCCAGCACCAGATGATGCCAATGACAACTGGGAAAGGGCATCCACTGTCCGTCCAGACGACGAAGCGCAGCATCAACCCCGCCATCTAGATCACGAGAAGGCCGAAGAAAATGCTTCCAAACGCAACTCAGAAGGATCCGAGCCACAGACCTTCGACAAAATTGAAATCATAGAAGCCGATTGTGAGAAGGACCTTGGCTTTGCATTCCCTGAATGGAAGAAGTGGACTATTCTTACCGTGATCTTCCTTGTCCAACTGTCCATGAACTTCAACACTAGTTTATACTCCAATGGCTTGACTGGCATCTCGGAGGAATTTGGTGTCAGTGCACAGGCAGCAAGATGTGGTGCTATGATATTTTTGGTTCTCTATGCTTTCGGTTGCGAACTATGGGCTCCCTGGAGCGAGGAGCTTGGTCGATGGCCCATCCTCCAGCTCTCCTTGACGCTCGTCAACATTTGGCAGCTTCCTGTGGCTCTGGCCCCCAATTTTGCGTCAATCATGGTTGGTAGAGCTCTGGGGGGTCTTAGTTCTGCTGGTGGCTCTGTGACTTTGGGAATGATCGGTAAGCTGGCCCGTACACCTTACAAGCCCAATTCGCTAACTGTGTTGTCCAGCCGATATGTGGGATGCAGATACTCAACAGTATGCCGTCGCATACGTTGTGTTCTCATCGGTATTCGGGAGCGTCCTTGGTCCCATTGTCGGCGGCTTTGTGGAACAATACGTCCCAAACTGGAGATGGACGATCTGGATTCAACTCATCTTTGGTGGTGCTGTCCAAGCCGCGCACTTTTTCCTTGTACCGGAGACAAGGTCAACCATCATCATGGACAAAGTCGCAAAGAAACGACGCAAGGCCACAGGCGAAAACATCTGGGGTCCTAACGAGCTTGAGCCATTCCGCGATCGCTTCAACATAAGAGAGGTCCTGATCACATGGATTCGCCCATTTAAGATGTTCCTCACAGAGCCGATCGTATTGACATTGTCACTCCTTAGTGGCTTCAGCGATGCTCTAATCTTCATGTTTATCCAGTCCTTCGCACTAGTGTATAAGCAGTGGGATTTCCAGATTTATCAAGTTGGCTTGGCTTTTCTCCCACTTGGTATTGGGTACTTGCTTGCTTGGTTAGCATTCATCCCGGCTATCAGGCGCAATATCAAGGAGCGCCAGGCAAAACCTGGCGACGAGAAGGCTCAGTACGAATCACGACTGTGGCTGCTTTTGTACGCGGCACCATGCCTCCCTATTGGCCTTTTCGGCTTCGCTTGGACTATTCAAGGCCCGCCGCTGCCCTGGATAGCCTCCATGATTTTTGCCGGTCTCGTTGGTATTGCAAACTATTCGATTTACATGGCAACCATCGACTATATGATCTGTGCCTATGGACCATATTCTGCGTCTGCAACAGGAGGCAATGGCTGGTCCCGAGATTTCCTTGCTGGTGTCTTGACGATTCCAGCGACCCCTTTCTTTGGAAGTAAGTTTCTTTATTGCATAACGTCGGGGCAGGGACTAACAGCAGATAGATATTGGCGGTCGATATCATCTCAACTATGCCGCGACTATCCTAGCATGTATCTCCTTCGTCCTTGTCATTGCAGTTTACGTCATCTATTGGTACGGACCAACGCTTCGGAAGCGTTCTCCATTTGCACAACATCTTGCAAATGCGATGTCGGACACCGACAATCGTAGACTGTCATATCTTCCATCTGCTTCAGGAACCTCTGAATCTCGAAGGCTCTCTCGCGTCAACACAGGTGCTTCCCGTGAGGTTAACTCACGCCGACAGAGCCAGGCAGAATTTGTCCGCAGACAGAGCATGCCCAGGATGGGATCTGGAATAGCAAGATGAGCGTAATCAATTGTGGTGACTAGTAGTTGTTCAATTTCAATTTCGTTCTAACTGACTGCGCACCAGTAGTCTGTTGTGATGATGGTAGAACACGAATGGAGAATAGAACCATCATGGAAGTATGTATCACAGGTATGAGAAACTGTATGACAGCTCCATTATTCATAAAAATTAGCCTTGGGGGCTTCCGTATCCAGTACAAGTTAATTTTGTTATAATCTGAAAACTTTTTAGAGATGTTTGACACTCCAAATGCATTGCTGTCAGGTTCGGCAGTGACCTCAATTTTCGCTATCCCACGACTTCTTGAGCTTGGTTCAAAGGGGTGTTACCCTCAACTGAATATCCTCTGTCAGACATTGGTCGGACTTCTTACCAAACTAGCCTTATGAATTCCATGTAGTCTCGAGCAATACCCTAGGTATGTCCTCGCGTCAAGGCAGTCCACCATCCAGGAACGATGAGTCTTCTAGGTCCCAGCCAAGCACATCGAAATGCAGGCCAAGATTCAGACCTGTTATTGGATCAGTGCCGAATGTATCATTAGAATTGTTGAAAGTAGTGGTTGATATAAGTTCCAAAGGCGATTGAAGTGAGGCAGACACTGTTGACCCAGCTGGAGTTAGTAAGGATGGAGTTAGCCCTTGGTTTTGAGTGATAACTCTTTCAACATTGCTCGAGCGAGGGACGCTGCTGCTCTCGAGATATCTCTTAGTCGACGATGTTCCTCCCATCACTGCTTCGATTTCGGGCACTAGGCTGTGGAGATTCTCAACACCGTTTGCGGACGCTTCGTTCGTAGTAGCTCTATTTCTGGTGTCTCGGCAATAGCCCTGGTATGCATCGAGGATTTTCATCAGACTTCTTCTTCCATGTATGGCAATAGGTATCGAGTTCTTGTCTTCAGACATCTCCTTCAGATCTTGCATCACCAGTTCGATATCGCTTAGAATTTTTGCTGGGAGGATAGGGCGTTCCACAAGTAAAAAGACCGCAATCGAGATTGCTGAGCAGAATATTTGATAGCTCTGGACGATTTTCTTGGAGGATCTGCGAAACCTCTCCGGATCGGACGACCGGATGTCATGATAAACAGCAAAGACATCCTCGGTCGCAGCAATGCATTTAGACCAGCAAGACTCGAAATGTGTGCGTAGGAAAGGCCGATACATTCTAATGCGTTGAACACATATTGAAGTATGCATGATATGGTGTTGCCATGGGAGGCAGTCAAAGGAAGGAGGAAGAGTAGTGCTAATGAAAGCCGGTGACACAGAATCGGCCTGCCTGAGAAGATACCAAGGATATTGGTTTAGGATGGTAGTGACTTCGTCGTCAACTGCTGAAACAGCGTCATAATCTGATGTATCGCCTCCGTTATTCGCATATAGCCTGTTGAGGACTTTGAAGAACTTTGCTCGGAAAACGTGTACGGCCATGACGGTTGGCTGTTCAATGGGCCTGACAAATATGGAGGCAGGTGTAAGATCACAATCGTCACAGTTTTGGGGGAATGGCACTTCCGATAGATGTGACTGGATTAAGGGCTGCCTATCAAGACATAGGGATTGGAAGGTATCATTCGAACAAAGATCCCACCAAATGCGGTGTCGCAGCTCGGATTTGAGATTTGTCGACGGCGCTCGATCCTTATCGAGACCTAGTGCTTGAGCACATCTAATGGCTTGGCCAAGAGCTGAGTTGAGTGTTTCGATAGCTTTAATAGCATACCAGTACAATTGTGACTCCTGAAAAACTATTAGCTGTGTGAGACATGGTCGTGCCTCGTACTCTCCAGCGTGAAGGGCTAGGCGTGATAACTTAAACCAATAAGGCGCGCTCTCCCTGAGTTCCGATACATCAATGGCCGTAAAGGTCTCTGGTTCGAGAAACATGGTACTTAGGCTGATCATGACATAGAGTAGTGACAGCCAAATCAAATCGGTAGATGCGACTGGCGCCGTCCAGAAGGAAGAGTACTCCTGTCTAAAGGATGAACTATGAATAGTCTGATAAAGGTAGTTAATGTGCTGCAGGAACCAAGAGACATAGTGGTCGCACTGTGATCGCGGCGGAAGAGAGCCAACTAAGTATATTTGCCAGTTGATTCTCTCATTTGAAGTCAGTCGATTCCCGGCTCCGAACAGAGATGATGCCGGAGGAGCCGTCATAAGGGGACGACCTGTTTTCAATTCTTCAAGACTTCGGTGCACATGAAGCGCTTCAGGACTGCTTAGCGAATGATCTGGCCATCTTATATGCGCGTGGACCACTGGCTCTATGTGAGGCGATGCATTGGCACTGGTGAGATAGTTGTCATCACTTCTAGTATCCGTAGTGTAAACCAAAGCAGACTCTGTCTGCGAGATACTGGGGTATCTAGCCACCTGTAGTTCATCTCTGGTTAGACGCCTCTCTTGTCGTGGGAGTGGTAACTTGTTGACAGCTGAGGAGCTAGACTTTTGGTAAGTTCGACACTGGTCAACGCAGTTGTGTCTGATACAACTTTTGCAAGGGTTCGACCGATCGCATCTGACTTTTCGTTCACGACAAGGTCGACAGCTTAGGATCTTAAAATTTTGTCCCATGGCTACTTCGGGGGATACAACATAAGCAGTTCACAAGGAGGGGGGATAGCTAATGCTTCATCATGAGCATTCAAGGAGATGTAGTTTGGTCAATCTTGAGATTGCGGGCCTTGCGACGAATTTCAATGTTCAAGCTTGTTACAGCATGTCGAGCCGACGAGCAGGCAAGCAGGGCAAGCTCTGGCACATAACGATGATTCGATGGGCCGGCGAGTTGATAAGCAACAAAGATCTAGCGGAAGTTTAGTTAAGTAGAGGTTGCTAAACCAAGCCGAGGTTAGTTACGCATTCCGGGGCTAGCTAGGTGTCATTAGTAGTTACAGAGCTACAGATCTACTTAGGCTCGAGGGGCCCTTCAGCCCTGTAAAGAAAGGATGATTGACCACGAACCGATTGCCGAGGGCCTGTCACAGCTACCCAAGAACTCTAAGTAGTTAGCTATCACGGTGGCATTCCGCAATGGCAGCTGGAGAATCCTCAAATTGATCTTCATGGCAGGGCACAGTGTGAAGTTCAACGCGACCGTTTTCTCATCTCGGCTGTCTTCTAAGCTATTATTAGTTAGTACCAATGGTAAGTGAGGACCACGCCAGCAGCATACCTCGGCCATCGTTGCCGAGATAGCATCGACTCTTCCGAACGGATCGATACGATAGCCTAGTCTCCGAGCTCGTCATCCGATTCGACAAAACGCGAAAGGAGGAATACCTTGATGAGGAGGCCTTATGCCGTTTGGATGAACCGGAAATCATTCGAACGTTAGATATGTAGATATCTCATCTTATCAGGATTCTCTACATCGACAATTTGAGACAATGGCAAAGTTGTTGTTCAGAGCAACGGTCCTATCACTAGCCATCCCTGACAATCCTGGGCCTGGAGAGGTGTGGTGACTTCGACCGCGCGGCAACGACCAACCACGAACCTACCTCATATGCCGCATTGCTGAGTCTCAATAACTCGCAAGCTGGGTCAGACTCTTATCAGCCAGTTTCACTTGCTGCAATCGCCCTCTTCCACACCACTCCAGGTTAATTCATGCCCGCTATATCATGATGGAAGTTGCTGCCGTATCGTGTGGAAACCCCCAGTGGATTGATATTAATGGAGTAAGAACTCGAACCTCCATCATTCACACTATCTCAGACTGCATTACCCTTGAAAGTGGAGGGGCTATCAATGGGAATTACACTGCCGTGCACGATGCCCCAGTTTATGCGTTCTTCACCCATCACTACGATTATTGGAGAGAGAAACTTGGCGTAACAAATGAAATCTGGGATTGGGGTCATTGGGGAGAGAACATTACATTTAGAACAGATCAATACACGGACGAATACGATTTCAACTTAGGTGATGTGTGGAAGGTTGGCACCGAAGTACTCCTCCAAGTTTCTGGCGCTCGGGTTCCATGCTTCAAGCTCGCCTGGAGATGTGGACAAAAGGATAAATGGTTGAAAGAACTGGCGGACACGGGTTTCTCTGGCGTATATCTCCGGATCATGAAAGGAGGGACCATTCATCCTGGTGACCGCGCAGAGCTCATCCGCAAATTCGACAAGACTGCAACCGTTGCTCAAATTAGTCAATTGGCTTTTGATACTAGCCTCGAGACAAAGGACACCCTGAACTTGCTTGTCAAAGAGCCACACCTCTTGCCTATGAACAGGGACGGTTTTCTGCGCAAGCTGTCCAGGATCCATGACGATGAGCTCATGAAAAAGAACCACTGGAAAGGTTGGAGAACATTCCGAGTTGCGAAAACTGTCCGCCATTGCGACGACATCAAATCATTTTATCTCCGACCTCTAGATAAGCAACCGTTGGGAACGTATCTACCGGGACATTTTCTGACGGTCCGCTTACCGAACGGACTGATAAGAAACTGGTCAATATCCGACTGGCCAGACCATGATGATCCGAACCATTACCGCCTGACAATCAAAAATGCTGGCGAAGCCTCAAATTGGATGCACACGAGGTGTACGTCGCAAACAAACTTATTCGTCCGAGTACCCTCTGGCCGCTTCATCTTAGATTGGTCCCCGATGCTTCCCCTCCGACAGGTTTATCTTTCCGCAGGTATTGGACTTACGCCCATCGTTGCTATGCTCAAAGCCCACCTGAAGCACTTCTCTATGCGCAGAGCACCTGCTACCTGGATACACGTGGCACGGGATGAATATAGTTTTCCTCGGGAGCTCCTCGAAGAAATACTCGAATCCTATGATGAAGAGTTGCGAGGGAAGAATATTCTAGATATCTTTCTTGTCTACACCAAAGTACCCGGTTCAACAGTTGGACAGCCCAATGGACTCCCATTTAATGATGAAATGGATAGTTCAATACAGCATACAGTCAATGGAGATGAAATCGTGAAAATATTCTCGGTAGAAGGGCCCTCTGTACAAGTTGATACAGCCGACACCGAGACCAACTTTGCTTCGTCTGAAATAATGCGCACTATCAGCGAACCAAGAGGGAAACTGAAATCACTAGGCTCTGCATCGTCATCCGAAGCCAGCTCCGAGGAAATTCGTGCAACTGCATCGAGTGATGAGTCCTCAACGCCTCAGAGTGATAATTTCAATGAAAGGAGTTCTCAAACTAAGATAACTCCTGGGAATAAATATCTAAGAATTACTTACGGTCACCGCATTACTCGGGACTTCCTCTCCAACATCCTCTCCTCCCCATACTACTTTGACCCGCTACAAATCACGCCGATAGAGGTACCCGGACCTTCGACCACAACTGTTTACATCTGTGGACCTTCTTCATTCGAGCAGGACGTGAAGACTCATCTCAAAGACATTGGCATTCCCAATTCATTGCTGCGCTCGGAATCGTTCTCGGCATCTGGCAATGTCGAAACCACGACATTGAGTATCAAGAAATCACGCATTACGTTCGAGCGGTCGAATATTACGGCAGATTGGAGTATCTCCGAAAGGGGCGGACCACCGTCTCGGCCCTTGACACTTCTGGAATTTGCAGAAAGCTTAGGTTTAGAGCCCAACTTTGGTTGCCGAGCAGGCCAGTGTGGCTCCTGCAGGGTTGTCCTCACGAATGGGACAGTAACTAGTGGCCTCCAACCAGACGGGAGCGTCCTGATGTGCCAAGCTAGACCGGCAAGTGAGTGTTTGGCGTTGGAGTTGTAGACATTACCAACGAGATTGACCAAATCTCAAGGGGATGGTATGAGCATCAAAATGTAGGCTAAAAACCACCACATATAACTACATGAACTATTTATGGATACCTACTGTTCAGCAAGATCCATAAATTTGGAATCCTGACCATTTCACCTATCTTCCTACAACTAGTAGGATTAAACCTTTTCAGCATCTTTCTCAACTTCGGAAATGCGAGAGTGCTTCTCTTCTGGTAGCGGTACTTCGACCCCACGCATGATATCGGATCCATTGATGAAATCCTCCTTGAGCTGGATTGCTTCCTGGCGAGTAACAGAATGAACGAATGCTTGCTGTGATCGAACAGGAAACATGTACCCAAGAAGTACAGTCATCGTGAAACCTGCGGCGCACAATTAATACACACAGTCTGTGTTTTCATTAATTGAGGCTTACTGATTGCAAAACTGGTAATTGCGGTCAAGAGATACATGTGTTCTGCTCCGACCCCCACTTTAATGGTGGGATTGACAGTGTGCAGGAAGCCAGGAAGATGTGGAGCGACGCCCACAGCCCACTGGATGGTTTCAGTATTCTGATTTCAAGTCAAATTCACTGGGAATAACTCACCGAAACGATGGCCCTCCAGTTGACGCCGTAGTTATACCAGTAAATGTTGCCACTGAGCCTGTACAAATCTGAAACCTTGATGCGCTGTTTGTACAGGACGAAATAACTGGCGGCCACTGTTCCTAGGAAGGGCTGCAAGAATAAAGTGTACGCCGACATCACTGATAAGAATACGAGGGCGCCGGACACCAGATACCACGGGTTGATAACAAGTCCTAGAATTGCCGTCAAGTACTGTCCACGACGAATGTTGATGTACTTCGGCAGCAGGGATGCCATGTCTGTGCCGCCAGAGAAAGAGTTTCCTATGACATTAAGAGCGAGCTGGTTTATCAGGAATGAGAAGCCAGCAAACCAGACAGCACACCGCGTAGCTGTTGTTGAATTCTGGTCTTGAATGGCCATCAGCAATTGAACAACGCTCCATAGCTCTGCTCCGAATCTCTTTTGGGTGCCCGCAACAGTCAAAATGCCAAAGACATTAGAGAGCCATGCTGGCAGAAACCCAGCAAGTTGAGGCAAGATGCCTGATTGAGGCCGTTTTGCAAATCGAGTGTAGTCGCACACCGAGAGAGTTCCGCTAGTGATGCTTGACATAGTGACCGTTATGCCGAATATAAACGACCAACCAAGCTGTCCTCCACCAACGTTCTGCTTATTGTTCAATATGTCTCCAAAAGCCTCCATGGTCGAACAAGCCCAAATAACAAGAACAAGCTGGACAATCAACCCCACTACCGTGCTAACGTATGCCAGGTAGCGAAGACGGGCTGGCGTCACCATTAGGAATGGCAGCTGCAGGACAAAGAAGACAATGAATCCCACAAACTGAGCGAGGTTCATACCCGTAGACTGGGGAAACGTTTGGGGTAGGTTGTCGATACTAGGAAACCATGCTCGAAGGCAGACATAGGTCATCAAACCCCCTTGCCAACTTTGGACGCCGAACCAGATTACCGAGAGCAGGATCCGATTCAGCACGACGAAAATTGCACCGTTGAAGCCTACCCGCATTAGCTCGTCTTTGCATTCGGAAGGGCGTGGATCTCACCCCATGTCATTCTTTGAGATAAGGGAAAAGAGATGTGATAGTATAACCCTGGGAATGATATAACGATAATGAGCAAGGCTGCGAATATATGGCCAAAGAGTGTCGCCACGACGCTTTGCCACCAGTTCAATCCAACTGATAAGAGGGAGGATCCAAGTTGAAAGTTGCTCATATTGAATGCTACGACCGACCATAGTGAAAGAAAGGCCAAGGATCCTATCGTTCCATTAGAAGGCTGTTCTAAGGCCACGGGTGCATGTCTTTTGATAATCACATACCCCATTTCCTCCGTTGGGTTTCAATAGGCTTGATATCATGATTGATCAAATAGGTGGGAGGCAGTTCATGTTCGGGATAAGGGACTTCCAGATTCCTGGGTAGGCGAAGACGAGGCATTGTGCGGTTGAATTCTTCAATACTCTTCGATCTCGAAGGAGGATATTGTGTAGCGCTATACCAGCTTGTTCAAACCTTTCATCTCAAGCCCCTCTGAGGGGAGTCTTGCCTGAATTTATTTACCGTACGACAACTTGTTATCACGAATTCACCACGCGCCACCACAGTGTCTGATTCGTATCTAGAAGCATATTCCTCGGTCTGGGGTCCTGTCGAAGCCTGATTGGATGGATCATCCCCCGAAATGATATGAAATGCAGCGGGAGGCGATTAACGTTTCGTGCATTTCGCTCGGATGAAGCTAGTCATCCGATCCTCCGAACGTCCAGATTTCCTCTGCCTCAAGGTCCTCCAGTTAGCAGACCACCACAGCATTTGTCCTCCGAGAGACTTAAAGAAGATTGATAATGCTGTGCTATCAATCCGAAACTATGTCTGGGGTTTGTAGATAATTCGCCGGATTGTGCCGTGGTAATCTACGTGAAAAGTGGCAAGATGTTATGACTGCAGGACCATAATCTTCATTGATAAACGGACTAGTACTCCGTACTCCGTACTGACTCAAGATCTGTTCTCTGTGTGAAACCACTTCGAAGATTACAACAACCGGTCGTCCAGTCTAGCTGCCGGTATCGACACCTTATCTGCTGAAATCTGCACAAGGACGCACCATCAGAACGTAAAGGTTTGGGGGTGACAAGGAGTAATGGGTTCCATAGCAAACTACTCCCCCAACTACCGTATCGGCGTTGATGTCGGTAAGTAGTGTGAGACTGTCTTTAGTATTTTGCTAACAGTTGAAAGGTGGTACCAACACAGATGCAGCCCTCGCAGAGGCGACACCTAACAATGACTCTTCACCACCAACAGTAAGGATAATTGATAGCAGCAAGAGCCCGACCACATCTGATGTGACGAGTGGTATCTGCAATGTTATCAAAGATCTTCTTGCGAAGAGTCGAATTGCTATTTCTGACATTCTGTCGATTAATATCGGCACCACACACTTTGTGAATGCAATAGTGCAAGCAGACAGGAGCAAGCTCCGCCCTGTAGGTGTGTTGCGACTATGTGGGCCATTTTGTCGTGAAGTTCCTCCTTTTGGTGATTTCCCAGAAGAACTCCAGAGCGTTCTGGCAGGCCCTGTTGGATATATTAACGGAGGACTGGAAAGTAAGAGAGTTTCATGGAGCCCTGTTAGAGTCTTTGCTTACAGCATGAACAGTTGATGGACGCGTGATCGCTGGGATCGATGAAACCGAAGTACTCAATTATGCAAACATTCTTTCTGAAGCTGGGATCAGGACCGTCGTTGTCAACGGGGTATTCTCTCCTCTTGACACTTCCCCTATCACACAAGAAGAGGAAGTAAAAAGGATTCTCTTGAAAGCCATCCCCGGCATTGACGTGGTCTGCTCGAGAGATATTGGACGCATCGGCTACCTCGAAAGAGAAAATGCATCGGTACTCAACGCCGCTATCCTGGCATTTGGTCGCGTCACGATCTCACGCTTCCAAAAAGCTGTCCAAGATCTCGGCGTTGGCTGTCCATTATACCTGACGCAGAACGATGGAACTGTCTTGGATGCATATTCCGCCTCTCTAGCTCCCATTAGGACTTTTTCATCTGGTGCAACCGTAAGTGTGTCACTGTCGAAGTGTGCGTCTGCTAAATGCCAACTAGAATTCGCTTATTGGGGCACTCTTCCTCTCGGGTATTCATGATCCAGGTAGCGACATTGATCTCAAGAAATCTCAGGTCATCATGGTATGTGCACTCCTGCCCCACAGGACGTGATGCTGACAATACACAGTGTGATATTGGAGGAACTACATCGGATTTTGCTGCATTGTCGCCCTCTGGCCTCCCCAGACAATCTCCAGCTACTGTTAAAGTTGGTGGAGTCCGAACCGCCTTTAGCATGCCTGAAACTCTTAGTATAGGACTCGGTGGTGGTTCCAAAGTTACTTGGGATGAGACTGATAACGTCCAAGTTGGACCATTATCCGTTGGCCATCTGTTAACCAGCGAAAGCCAATGTTTTGGAGGCTCTGTGCTGACAGCTACCGACATAGCTGTTGCTTCCGGGATTGGCCATCAAGTCAAAGGACACAGCGTCAAGCTCAATGATCTGGATGAAGCCCTGGTTAAACTCGCACGTCGAAATATCAGAAAGCAGATTGAAAACGGCATTGATATAATGAAGACCTCAGATCTACCAGTTATACTTCTTTTAGTCGGAGGCGGGTCGCTCATCCTTCTGGATCAACTCAAAAACGTTGCGCACTGTCTACAGCCTGAATTTTCAGATGTGGCGAATGCTGTCGGAGCCGCAATCGCAAAGATTTCAGGCGATATCGACACAATCATTGTACCTGGGCAAACAACCCACGAAGAAATTAAGCGGCGCATCTCTCAACAGGCGATTGACATTGCAATCCAGAACAGAGCTCAACGAGACACGGTCGAGGTCATGGAGGTAGATCTCATCCCTCTGCAGTATACGACGAACGGGGCAGTGAGAGCTGTTGCTAAGGCGGTAAGATCTCGATGAAATCAGCATTGGTCTTGATAGCTAACAGGACAGGTTGGTCAACTGCGGTGGGATAGTAAATTCGAGACTGTCAATACATCTGTAGTTGAAAGTGCTGGGACTGACTCTCCCCCGACCACTTTTCAGCCAGAAGCATCGACAAAGAGCCTTCTCCCGATTATCGACAGGGAACGCATCTTAACCTATCGACCCAACGTTTCGAAGGCCACTGGTGAGTGGTTTGTGTCACCGACGGATCTGCTATTCATCGCAGAGGGGAATGGTATTCTTGGAACAGGTAAAGAAAGGCGTATATCTTGTACCCGCACGCGATACTTACTATTAGTAGGTGGCGGAGGGTCTTCCTACACTGCATATCTCCAGTCTCTACGAGTTCTTGCAAGTTCAGGTTATGGTAGGATGCGAATTATTGATCCCAGCTCCTTAAAACCTGATACTGAAGCGGTAAGTCGTCAAACAAGATAAAACGAAAGTCGCTGACAAGTGTGTAGGCCGCCGTCGCCTTTGTTGGGTGAGCGAAACACGCGCCCCAGAGGCCCATTCCACTGCTAACCATGGTTCAGAGCACCCTCAGTTTCGAACGAACGCCTCACAGGCAACGACGAGCTCCAACTCGCCACTCAAGCCCTAGCCAGATACAAAGGCTTGGACAGCTTCGCCGGAGTCATTGCCGCAGAGATTGGGGGCTCAAATGGGATGAGATCGTTCGCAGTAGCTACCGCTTTGGACATCCCAGTCATCGACGCAGATGAAATCGGCCGAGCATTCCCGAGAGTTGACATGTCTCTACCTTACGTTTACAAAGCAGCGGAACCGTGTCCTGCTGTTTTATCCGATGCTCGAAGAAATACGCAAGTTGTCGTTAGCACAGAGAATGCTACGAAGTTCGAAAACATGGTGAGCTGTTTTCTTAGCATATAGACGAGCAATAGCTAATCCCAATCGCAGGCTCGGTGTGTTGCAGTGGAGCTTGGTCTCTTCGTCGGTCTAGCCATGTCCATCAACTCCGATGTCATCTCCAAATATTGCGTTCACCGGAGCTTGTCTTTATCTTGGTTCCTAGGGAAGGCAATTTGCACTGCACGGCTATTGAAATCCGACGTCGTTGATGCTTTTGTAAGCTCCCTTGATGGAGAGAATGTGCTTATTTTCTGATTCACGCAGATATCTTCTATCCCTGGAGGACGTCGACTATATTCAGGGAAAATCATCGACGTGTCGCGGGAAGTGAAGGGCGGCTGGACTGTTGGAACTGTGACTCTTGCTCTTGATGACGAGTTGAAGGTAGCCCAGTCTGAAAAGCGCGAATATGTAGTGGACGAACGGTCCTTGCAACTCCAGTATCAGGTAAAATCCATCCGATTGCACGTCCTCACACTGTCAATACTAACGAAGGATCACCAGAACGAGTTTCTTTATGCAGGGTTGAAAAATCCTGACTCCTCACTCGAGATACTCTGCACGACCCCGGATCTAATCAGTGTTCTCGATCAAGATGGAATGGCGATTGGCACCCACGAGCTTCGCTATGGTCTACGCGTCAGCGTCATCTCCACGCCCGCAGACCCATTATGGAAGACGACTGAAGGCATGGCAGCCGGAGGACCGAAAGCTTTTGGGTATGATGCGCTTCCCCACTATTCTACCTCAGTACACTAAACTGCAGCACAGACTCGATATAGAATATAAAGAATACGGAGTTGATTGGCAGCAGCCGAAGTCTGTCATCGAAACATTCGGGGTGTAATCGGTGCTGTATCCTAAAATTATCTGTGCACAGCATACTTGAGACTGTTTTGCGATGCTAATAGACCTTGCCTAAAATAAAAGCCACTGTAACCTTACTCTTTGTGCCAAGTGTTGTGTGTAGAGCTCAAACTATCTCCTTCGGCTAATTAAGCTGGCAATGTTCTGAAACAGCAAGGAGCCGACAAGGCTGATCTTTCCAGGGGTAAATCTGGTGCGGGCCCCATTTCTCCAACCAATTTCCTGTCAGATGTGCATGACACACCACCCAATAATTGTTGTGATAGCCATGAACAGAGTATCGCGATCCATGGCATGCATACATGCAGCGCCCTGTCCAACTAATACTTAATCCATGGCAGTAAATAGTCTGGGACCTTCGGGTGAACCCGATTCCTTTCTTCCCGGAAGTTCTTACACTTGATGCATAAACAGTCACCACCAGTCCACGGCAACAACAATTTTCGTCGCTCTTCGTAACGGAGCTGCAATTGCTCATCATTCAAATAACTGATAGTCAGTTCTTCGCCCGCTTGAATTTCGCGTTTGGAGATGAAAATCAGTTGACTGGACGTCGTCTTTTCATCATCCACGACGTCAGTATTGGGAGCGCAGCTGTGGTTTAGGAAGCTGTAAAGTGGATTTATGGCCATTGTGCAGTCTTCATGTGCCTCAACTTCACGGGTGTTGACGTCCATTCGCGCCAGGATGGTCTGCACTACCCAACTTTCATAGCGAGTGTCCTCAAAGACGTCAACACCTTGCCCCTCGAGGATTTTGATTGGCTGGATAACGTGGGTGTAGAGGGAGAAATCGCCTTTCTTCAAAAATTTCACGGTTAGTCGATTGACCAATGGTGTCATCAGCGGGTGCCTTTGAGGGTCCGATTTCGTGAACGCCACGACCGTCGCGAGGACCCGAGACAATAACTTGAACGATGCAGTTCTCTCTGCTGTGTGGGGCACCTCCTTTTCGAAACCGAGAGCCTGTAGTGGCGGCTCACACTTGCCCTGTACCGGGAATGCGCAAGCCTTGTCGATATCGTCAACACACAATTGGCTGCAGCAGAGCTCCTCTCTGTATTCAAAGTGTTGAGTGACACATTCTAGGTCAGAGGCGCATCCGACACAACGGTCTGGGCTATCTGTTCCACATAGAATAGTTCTGTCTTCAAAAATGTACCCACCTTTTGGAATTGGAGCCATAGCGTGGATTCCGTAGTGATCAGTCTCCCATACTGGTTTATCCAAGACAAGCTTTGAGCCAAGATTTCGCGATTTCTGTATTTTACATTCTGTGAAAGATCGGTCGTCCAGCTCGTTGTTTGCATGTTGAATGATTTCGTAGTTTCTCATCATGTATTGATTCCAGGGGTATGGCACGGTCATAATTGATCCCAGAGACCGCTGTTCTCTTTGCTCCAGCTTTTCCAAGGCCTGGAACTCCTCGTTGTTTCTCTCGTAGACGAGGTCCAAGTTGAATGCTTTCTTTGCGAGTTCTGATAAAGTTTGGGTATCCTGGGCCTGTTCGCAGGTTTTGAGAATGTCTAGGCATTCAGAAAAGCAGTTTGCAAGGAAGAGTGCCTTTGCAAGCAGAAGTTTTGCATCTGACACCAATTGTAAGAAATGGGACATTCCCATTTTGTTTATCCATTCTGCCCTTGCCCTTTCGGCAAGAAGGTACGCCTTGTAGGCATCGGAGGCAGCCAATTCTGGATACCATAGCTTCAGGAGGACGTTCGATCGCCTCATCCAATGTCTAATTCTATATGGCTCTTGGTGTAGCTGAAAGGTATATGACCTTAGTCTAGCTTCAAGATGGGGGAGGACCTGAAGTCAACGTTAGATCATTTGATATTTCCGTCTACGCTGGTCAGTCTGGACTTACTGTTTCAGATGGGTGCCGAAACTCATGATGATGTTCTATGAAGCTGTTGAACAGATCTTTGTTCGCTTCATCGTCGTATGATGACAGAGATGGTCGCCATGAAAGATAGGGCCATGGAGAGTCCATTTAAACTTAACAGGTATGCCTGTTAATTTTAAATGACCTATTATTTAAGACTTAAAACGGTTTCAAGGGTTCAATCATTTAATGGACCTAGGGTTAGGAAAGTTTGAAAAACTATTCATTAGAAAACAAAGTCATATAAATGAAGAGCTCCCTTGATAAAAAGTGAAGTAAGCACGACGTTATCTTGGAGTGAAGTCGAAAGTCTCGAACATTGAAGTAAGGACTTTCTCAAGAATATTTAGTAAGACCTTTAGACGTGAATTAAACCCGCGTCAGTCGGGACTCTATCCTAGATTACTAGGATGAACTCGAGAATGAAATTATAGGTAATGAGTAGTTTAGTAATAGTAGATTAGACATAGTGGCCGAGCTTTCTTATTCCTTGCCCGCCCTCACATACAAACTGCAATGGCCATGGCTTTGTATGGTGACTTTTGGGGAGGGAATATTGTGATAGATCACATGGGAAGGTGTATGCTTAACGGATATAGCAAACAAAAGGTCGCTCCCAAATCTCAGACTGGCCCAGACTGATTGCCCTTCAAGCATTATAAAGTAGCGGTGCCTTCCCGACAAACCTCTCCTGCTTCGACTCCAAGTGCTAGCACCCACTCCGCCAGCGCTTTCCGCTCCAGGTTCCAGTCAAAAATGTTCTTGCCCTTGGCTGTGGCGATGACAGGTCTCGCTGGCCTTGATCTGAGATTGGGGACGCAGAACGAGGTCCAGCAAAACTGATGCACCGGCTGTGAGGCGATGTATCCACTGGAGTCGACTATCTCATTGTTTCCCAAATTCACTGCCAGCCAGACCAACGTGATGAGAAAGTACCACTTGGGGCTCCAGGTATCGTCAGGCGAGCCGTAAGATGGCGTTGAGAGGAAAAGACCACGTCTCATGTTGTGTTCCATCAACTTCGGGATTAGGATTTGGTATCATGTCGGTATTGACTGCCAGCGATGATTTGGGTCAATTGAGATACCGCCAAGGGGACTCTGTAGGTATCTGTTTTTCAGCTTTTGGACCCCTGAATATGGGTCCAATGAAGGAAACCACCGATTGCGCACCACATGAGGCGACCTTCTCCAAGCCAGCCTCATGATTCAATTCCCCCTCAATGAGGCCGACACGAGAATTGTCCTGAATCTCCACCGGCAATCTCGCCGTGTTTCGGAGGTAGCGTCAAGGTGTAGCCCTCCCTAAGTGCTGCATGTACAAAATCGAGACCTGAGGGACCTGAGATACGGTGCTAATGGGGTAGGATTTGATGGGAAGAGGAGGAAATGCTACCAGTGGCCATGAGCACCAGAATGTGTCCTGTCATTATCTGGTCTTCCGCCCAATTCTGATTGAGCTCAATTTAGTCCGAAGAAGACAAAGGTCCAAATACAGCAAGTCTGCAACATAGACTTCAATTATATTATATTTCATCTATGGTGTCGAAGACTTGAAAGCGAGCTCGTTGCCCTAAGTAGATACCTAGGGAGCTCGGTTGCCCGCGTAGGCAGAGTTCTTAACTGGCCAGCGTACGCTGGGAAATAAAGCTCCGCGAGAGCCGTGGACAATTTGGTAATGGTTCAATTATCTGGCATAATGCAAGGCTGAGGGGCCGTCAACCCTGCATAAGAAATAGTGCCGAAAGGGCTCCTGCGAATTCCGCCCTCATTCCTAGAGCATAGAGCAATAGTGTCCATGGCTCTTGGGGCTTACCGGGCCCCTTTTTCCTGTGACCTTGCTTTGAATCGTCTACTCTATCATCAAATGTCCCGGGACGAAGTACTCCAAGCGAAGGTGAATAGTGTCATCAATAGCACGCCGTCATCAGCGTAGCCTTGCTAGGGCTGTCCTAAGGTTATGAATTGAATGAGTCAAAAAAATAGAGAATCGACGGACCGTGATCGTGACTTCATTCTAGTACGTATTTATGACACGTTTGTATGTATGTGTACAAGTGCCCTGCTTTCTCTGAGACTGCCGTTCTTTCCCTCACAGTCCTGAGCAGGTCGTCCATAGGCTGGTCCCCTCAGCACACCAGAGCACAGAGCTCGTAATAGATAGCCCAATCCAAGAAAGGTAGCAAACACTAGACGCTCGCGCGTGAAGTCTTTGAGTTTTTCGACCAAGGCAAGACACCCTCATTGTTCCCACTCATGAGTCCAGATGATATAAGGTCTGTATAGAGGTACAGCAGTATGGCATGCGGCCTGCATGCTATTGGTGCAAGCAAACATGATGAATTTCCGGACCAATTCACCAATGATCAATACTCCAGTTTTCATGGGACTACCGGATGAACATTCCCTCAGCTCGACCCCAGAAATTCCGAGCTTTGTTGACATGATCTAAGCCGAGCATCTCATCCCCATCCTGAATCAAATCAACAATCACATCCTCATCGTCGAGATATCGGGGTTTTGCATAAACAGCTCTTGAGACAAGAGCAAATTTGATTTGCTGCAGAAGCTTGCCCTTAATACCGGTCCTCTTGCTTACTCTTTCTCTGGTGTCTTTCAGCGGCTCTCCCGGTTTGAGCATAAATTTGAAAGGAACACCGTGGGGCTTATTGGCCTCCTTGTCAAAATGATAGCAGTAGATGAATCGATCGTCATCTGAAGCCCTCAGTTCATCGTCAGGGATCTTCTCCGCGTACAAGGTGGTAAACTCATTGACTCCACCGACGTTGAAATCTTCGATCAACTCCTTGTGAATCTTGCCGCCATGAACTTCAAGGACCCGAATATTAGCCGCAGTCTGTTCATCCATGTTCAGCTTCTTGGCGATGCCATTAACTAGATCTCCAACGATGCCGTTCTTAGCGACAAGGATTTCTAATTGCTCCTAAACAAAGTCAGTGGCAGCTTGCATTCATCATACGATCTTACTCACCTCCTTACTGATCCCTTCAGTAAGCCAGACGACCTTCATGATCTTCTTAGTATCATAATCTGCGAGACTGGTTTCTAGGACTTCATAGTACAGAGCGTCGTTACGATGTGTTGCATATCCACCATAGGATGAAAATTGTGATTGAAGAATTTGCTGCAGGTTGTGGTTCATGCCACGCTTGATCCAAATTTTGATTTTGTTGTTTGTCACACTGATCGTTGCGAAGCGAATGTGGGTCGGATCAATCTGCAGGTGTTCGCCTACCTTTGCCGAAAACTGTTCGTAGGTCATCTTCTTGCTGAGACTGAGAGTGAATGCCTCCCCATCACTACCAGGCTTGGGAAAGAAGTTGACAGGGATTTTGTTCAGCAGATAATCGTAGTATTGACGTGCGTCGGTGTAGGTGATGACTGAGGAATCCAGATCCGTGAAATTCTGTTGGAAGCAAATGATATCACCGTCTTGGATTTCGGATTGCTGAAAAGTTTGCTTCGGCTTCATAGATTCTATCATGGAAAACTTAATCTCTTCAAACAGGAGAATCTGTGTGGTTGAGTCCCATCCCATGATCTTATTGATTTGAAGTGCAATCTCCTGGACTTTGTCCAGCTTCTTGACGTAGACGTGGCCAACACCAGTAAGAGTTTGCGCTTTGACATCAAAGTATTTGAGGAAGACCAAGATCGGGAGGTTTCCACCAGCAGCCAGAGCAGCATCGGGAAAATCGGTCTTTCCATCTTCTCCTGCGGTTGCGATTTCAGCCCATAAATAGAATGGTCGCCCCCTAGACCCATACTTATTAAGCGCCTCTTCCATACTGATGTCGACGTCCCTAATGGGCTGGTCAGGGCGATTTGTTTTGTTTTGTCTACCCACCATGACCCAAAGTCTGATTTGATCGGACCCAAGCCCTAGCTCTCCTGCAACTTGAGCAGCAAACTCGCCAACCTTCGTGGTACGTAATAGGCGGTGGATCTGTGCCGAAGCCGGATCACTTTGTTCCAGGTCGTAACTCGTTAGATCAAAACCATGGTGCTCCTGGAAGGTCTTTTCGGTGATAACACCCACATTCATGTAGAGATGGGCTTCTTCACGTTCTTTTTTCTTTCTCGCGAGCTCGGCTTGTTCTTCGGAGATTCGGCTCTCGATGTGGGATGGCATGTCAGTCTCATTAACTCCAAGAAGAACTTGATCTAGTCTGCTCTTCCGGATGTAAACCAACATGTATGCGTTCATGGATCTCTTGGTTGAATAGCCTCTCATATATGGCTGGCGCTGCCCTGGTCCACCATTGGCTACGTTAGCATACTCTCCTCCGAAGTTTTCTTCAAGTACTTCTTTCATTGTAGAGCGGGTGACCCTGTCATCATCAAATTTGTAGAAAAAGCCATCCTTTGTGGGTTTGAGAAAAGCGTAATAATGACCAGCATTGAAATCGCCGCTGTGGACGAGAACACCGTGCAGTTGATAAAGCCATGGCTCAGAGGAGGCGGCTCTAGCATCGTCAGAGAGGTAGAGGGATGCATCGAACTCCTCGGGAAACTCGTGTCGGTCATTGACCTTCATCATGGCGTCCCGATTGATGTCGTACTCAAATCTCTTCAACTGCAGGTGCAGCACAGGAGGGAAACTTTCAAAGATAACACCCTTCTTTGCGTCCTGGAGTTTATATGGCTCACCAGCGTCGTACTTGTTCTCTCCCTCAAGAGTTTCGACCTGGATGTAGTCCATAAAACTCTCGTGAAGATTTTTGTTTCCCCGAACATTGAGTTGGATGTCCCAAAATTCTTCGATCCTCGAAGATTCAAAGTTGACGTTAATGCAGGAAATGTATGTCTTGGTCTTACCAACGAACAACTCTGGTAAAGTTCTTTCCGCAGGAGTGTCCTTCATTTTCTTTTCCAAGACCTCCATCAAGATGCGGGACAGCTCCTGGACATCTTGCTGTTCGAATATCTGGCGAGTATCCCAGCCAAAAGAGGCTGTGAGTTCGTTGGTGGAGACGGCGAGTTTGTCCTTCTGTAGTTTGTAGAATAAGCGTTGAAGAGTCCAGGCGCTGTTCCCGCGGTTGGCTTCCTCCTCGGTGGGTATTTGATACACGGCTTTCCGGAAAGCGTTGGTGAAGAATAGTGACTGCAGTAAGGAATTGAGATAGCAAGTTGCACCTTGGTTCTTCAGGCCGACCATTCCGGTCTCCTTCTTGGAATCATATCCTTCAAAATTATGCCACAGAACGCCGGTGGGGTCCTTGATTATGCGGACGTATGCTGTCAATTTGGCTTCATCGTTCTCAACTAGATGTCTTGCCCCGTCCTCCCACGGCTGATGGAAGGCCTTCCGTAGTTCGACGAATCTAGTAAAACCCCAGTCGCCCTCCTTGGCATTAAAACGATGGGTTGCGGTATGTGAGCGGAATAGAGTAGGATCATTCGGGTTCCACAAGACCAGAGCGAATTGGACGCAAGCGTACCAGTCGGCAGGAGGGTCGCCCTCGAAGCCGTGTTCGAGATAGAAGGAGGCACAGTCAACCTGGTTGCCATAAGGAAAGAAGAGAACACGCCATGGATGACCTCCACATTCAAAGACAGGACCATGTTCCCTCCTAGGCATGTTCCGCCATTTTTCAATATGCCAGGTGTGATATATCTCTGCTTCGGCTTCGGTATCGGGAAGATCGACAAGGACATGACGTTTCATTGCCTCAACTATGGACAAGTTAGTGGCGACGAGGGGAACAAGGTGGGAGAGGGTAGCTCACAATCATCAGCCCGTGGGAGGGTGTCGGAGGGTTCCTCTGAGGCGTCATCTGGAGAGATGTTGACGACCTCATTGTCATGGTTGGCGTATTGGTCGTAGCCATCGAGTAACATGTCAGGGCCGGCCAACTTCATACGTTGCAACGAGGTGACGACGTCAGCATCCATAATCAAGTAGCAGGAGTCAGAGGAGAGAAAGAAAGAGAAATACAGAAGAAGTCAAACCTACGTTTTCCATGCTGGGTCAGTCAAGCCACGGCGAATGAGATGAGGAAGGCAAGCCAGCTCTTTCCACCGTATTCCGCAATGAGCAGGTGTCTGCAGGAAGCCGCGGGTGCGAAAGGCCACGCCCACTTCACTGGCCGGCTTATTTTGCAAGAACCGCAGCCAAGGCGAGGGGAAGGGGTGGAAGGGAGGAGGCAATGAAGGATATGGCAGTGGAAATGGTCTCGCAGTTGGCAAAAAAGACCTTGATGCAAGACACGGTTCGCGCGATGAGGTTGGGGAAAAGGACAGGAAAATAGTGGCAAGTGCGAGTAAGTAGTGTGGTGAGGCTCGTTTGGTGGTGGAGTTGGTGGTAGTGGCTGTTTGAGCAGATGTCAGTCAAGATTCAGTTGTTTTAGTCAGGTTCAGTTTTGGGTGTGCGCTGCACTGTGGAAGACAGTATTGAGTACTAAATAGTAGTCTACTACTGCTAAACACTACTCGTAAGTCGTCAGTGGCAGGCTTCAAGAATTTGGGCCACTGTGTCTGGCTGCAGTACTCTGTAGTGAGGCAGTTAGTAGTGCAGCGAACAGGGACCAAGCCAGTCAAACGGTGAACGAGGGACAACGAATCTATAGGTGAAATTAGGGCAAAGTCTGCCACCTATTTGGCTAGTACTAGGAGTTAGCATGGTTAGGCCAGGCCTAGAAATGACGGCTTTTTACTGCTGGGTGACCGCTTACTGTTCACTTCAGTCACCAAGCAGCACCTATGACGAAGCCCTGAGCGCCCCTCAACCTGCACCTCCCTGGTAATCCAACCAGGGCCGCTCTAGCAGATCAACACGTGAATCACGATTCAAACCAACTCCCACCACTAGCGATACTACCGACAGATCCCGGGATCAATCCGACCAATAGTTTAGTTAGAACTAGGTCCCTAGCAGGCAACAAGGCCGCACTAGTGGGAGCTACCTCTATCTTATCATCCCCAAATTCTTGTCCCTCCGCAAGTCCTCTCGCGTTGCAAGTCGTGGTTGCAGCAGCTGGATGACTCCTCATCTCCCCTCCAGCTACTTTTGGTACAACGGCCAGAGGAGTTGACTCAGATCGCCGGAGGATCATGCGCTCTTCTATCCTGACAGCCACGTCTATGATTCCACTTCCCTGCCTGTGCAGTTGATATGAAATGCTGCAAGCTGCCCGCTTCTCCAGGCTGTCCAGCTTGAAGTTGAATCCATATGCCCGTATCAGTCTCGCGTTGGAGAGGCATTCCTATTCCACTGTGCCTGTTGCAAGAAGCCCACCCATATGGCGACCAGCCTCGGCTTTAGACGAGTACGTGCTTCCCATCTCCATTGTCGCGAGTTTATTCTGACGGAGAGGGATCAGTTGGGTTGACCGCCCCAATCGTCCCATCAGCCTACGACAGCTGTTTTTCTTTGGCCGCACCCTCACGGAGAGTCGTCTTCTCAGTTCCGCCAACTATGTCCGCATGGAACTACCCACAAGGTGAGAGTTATCCAACCTACTTGCACATGCCCTTACTCAGGCCATCTTCAGACTTGCCCACCGTCTACGAGAAATACAACGTTTGCCTTATGTCGTGGTCACAAACCCACACCTTTCCATGGTATACGAGTTATACTACAAGTCCTTCGACAGCTTTCGTCGGGTCCCCGTCATACGCACCGTTGAGGAGAATGACGCCTTTTGCAAGGTCATCAGCGACAATCTGAAAGAACACTTGTCTGTCATACCCAATCTCGTCATCGGTGTTCTCGAGTGCCAAGAGTTGGTTTCTCCGGATACCATGGACAATTTTGTTCAGGCCATGTTGCGAGCTCGAATCTCAAGGAGAGTCATTGCCGAACAGCATCTTGCCCTCACGGAGACTTTTAATTCACCGTGGCACGTGCCTCAACCGAGCTCGGAGAATGAATTTGTTGGCGAGGTATTACTGCGATGTAATGCGAAAGAAGTCATTGAGCGGTGTGGTCGTCTCTCCAGAGAAATGTGCAGGTCATCGGCGACCTCTGAGACGAGCATTCCCGAGATCAGGATCCAGGGTCATACCAATGCCACCTTTCCATACGTGCTTAGCCATCTCGAGTACATCGTTGGGGAGCTGCTACGAAATTCGGTTCAAGCGGTGATGCAACGGTTTCGAACGACAAAAAAGCCACCACCGCCAATCGAGGTCTTAATCTGCGAAGCACCTCAGAATGTGGTCATCCGTATCTCCGACCAGGGCGGGGGTATTCCCCGTGAAATCATGCCGTTTCTATGGTCTTTTAACAAAGGGCCCCGAAGTGCATCTAGACTGGAGAATTTCAGAGATGTACCTACACTTGCTGGCACAATGCAAGAAGTGAGAACGTCAGGAAATCCTGCGTCCAAGGGAAAGAGCCGGGATTCTTCTCTCAGTACACTTGCATCTCGACCACCGGATTTTAGGTTGGGAATGGGCTTACCCATGAGTCGAGTGTATGCCGAGTACTGGGCTGGTGGTCTCGAACTACATAGTCTTGAGGGTTACGGTGTGGATGCATTTTTACAAATTTCCAAGCTGGGCAACCAGAATGAGCAATTGACTTCTCGTGCAAGTATGGATGCGGTTTAAGAGGCACCACAGGAGTTTTGGGCACGAAGCCATTGAGGGTTTTGATTCGGCTTGAATCATTTCTACGTGAGAGTAAAGACGAGCCATCTGGATGTGTCAAATCAAGACGCGTGTTCAGCCAGTGGAATCTGCACGCGTTCGCGGTCAGTATCAAGGTTATTGAACATGACGATCCAGGAATGAGGGGCAAAGAGGCATGTCGATCAGACTTTGCCTTTAGACCTCATGCCCTGCCAGCGTCTGTTGGGGTGTAACCAGACGCGGCTGAGCTGTCGGCTTACCAGAGAAGATGATTTCATCACAAAAAAAGAGGGACAAATACGGACGGCTTTAACACACATTATTAAATGAGATGGAGCAAATTTGACGGTTAGAAGGTTGTTCCGTCAATCAGGTCATCACCGCATCATGGCAGCCACAGGGCCCTCGTGATGATGGTTTTAGATGCGGACTGTCATGCAGACAGGTATTCTCGACACACACATCGGAATCGCCAGCTTCATGGCGACGATGGTTATAGCTGACGATGATTTGAGTTGGTGGTCTGAAGAATTTTAGAGAAAAGAGAGAAAGGCGAGATGAAAGAGTTTTGGCTTAGTAGGAAACTCCTAGAGTCCCAAAAAGGTTTAGCTAAGCTTGGCACGCGTTTAGCAGGCCAGCGTGTCGAGCTGCACCCTCCAGAGGCTTTCCACCGAGTACCTGCCCTAACCACATTCGTAGAGGCTCTTTTGGGCCTACAAGCGCGTACTCGTCGTACGTGATGGCCCTTAGGCAGGTAAAACTGGGGCAAGCCTCCCGAGGGAGCCACCCAAGGGAGCCAGGCAGTCGATTGGCGGTGTCAAGGCGACGAGTTCTGCATCTGCAAGGGCAAAATGCAGACCACAGACCATCAGAGGCACCTCACCAACTGCACCAGTGCTCACCTCGACTCTTAGAGTTAAACAAACTTGAACCACACCAACACTCCATCGGTACCTTAGACACTACGGAGTCCACTTCTTCATCTGTCTCTTCCCATACCTCAACGCTTACTACATTATCACTTACCACTTCCACCGCTGTGTAAACTGCCTGCGAATACTACAAACCATCAACGCTGCTTTCCTTCGTTTCGATCCTCCATTTCGACATCTGTACCAACATTTGAAATCCCTTTCACCTTTTTTGGTTTCTATTTGCCATTTGCCATTTGCACTCGACGCTGCGCAACTGCATTCCCTCACTGGTGTTACCGCTGCTATTTCTGCCTGGTCACTGCCTTGCCCTTCAGGTTCTTTGCCCTTGAGCCTTGGATCGCCAATTGGCCTGGAGTCGGTGTTCACCTCAACCTTTGGCTTGGATCTCCCGGCCGCCATCCTGTAATTCTCGCGATATTTCCTCTTTCTCATGGAAAACGCAAATTTATGGACGAGACGCTCAAAGTGAGTCTCTCTCGTGCTCCTCAGCCTTCATCCTGAATACTGGCTAATTCATACACAGTACTGGCAAGCTCTCGTTATCCATGAGAGATCAAGATGTTAAGGATGGTAGCAAAACAGATTCCTCCCGATCTTATAATAGCAGACGATTCGGCGACTCCTCCTCACACGGAAAGAACAATCCTTTCAATGCATTGTCCCCTTCGGCGACCAAGTCTCCCTCTGTTGGCGCATCCTCCGCATTTGGACTAGGAAGTGGCGCCTTCGCGTCATTCGGGTCTGCGAAAACCCCCAAGACTCCAGGAACTGGCTCCGGGTTTGATTTTTCCTCAAAAGAAAAGAAAGAGAAGGAGGTGGACACTCCAGCAGAAGCAGCACCGTCGGAGCCAGCTGCACAGTTGACCGCATCATCTTCCTCTCCTACAGAACATCAGCTTCGGAATACGTGGAATCTCTTCTATCGTCCTCCAGCAAACAAATTCTCCGACTATGAAAAATCAACCTTGAAGCTGGCTGCGATCAGCACGGTGGAAGAATTTTGGAAGATATATTGCCATCTCAAGCGGCCGTCACTGCTACCTACCGTATCAGATTACCACATATTTAAAGACGGAATTCGACCGGTGTGGGAGGACGAAGCAAACAAGAAAGGCGGCAAATGGATTGTGCGACTCAAGAAGGGTGTCGCAGATCGTTACTGGGAAGATCTCTTACTAGCGATCATCGGTGATCAGTTCATGGAAGCCGGTGAAGAGGTTTGTGGAGCAGTTCTTAGTGTTCGAAGCGGAGAAGATGTGCTCAGTGTCTGGACGAAGAACGACGGTGGGCGCAACATTAAGATCAGGTAGGACCTGTGTCAATGTCCCGATACCATATTTACTAACAAGGCTCTAGAGAGACGATCAAGAGGATATTGGCGTTTCCGCCCGACACAAACATGGTTTGGAAGAGCCATGATGATAGCATTGCACAACGGTCAGCTTTGGACGAGGCTCGACAACAAAAAGTGGGCGGAACGCCTAGCGGCAGCGAAAGACGCCGCCTCACGTTGTATGACGAGCCGGAAAAGAGCAAAAAGCCTACTACTTCTTAGGTAGACAAGAATTGCTACGTCCGGCTAGGGTTTGGCCTTGTATTATGGGTGGGAAGGCTGTGCCTGGCATCACAGCGAGAGCAGGGAAATGAATGTATTCATCAGTCTAGTACCGGAGCATACCTAGGTACAGCGATAGCACTGTATTCTTGTTAGCATGACCACTGGACGGTGCCAGTTGTACTCCTCATCTCCTGGATACCTAACATGCATTTCTAGCAGCCAAAAGGCCGCCCACCTAGACGCCATTTGCCAGCCCTTCCTTATCTCAAGGATTGATTAGCTGCTTTTGTCTGGGGGCTTGAATGCAAGTACGCACATTCAGATTTCGAGGTAAGGATAAAACCCTGTGCTTGTGCTGCGTATAGCTAAATCGAGTTGGGTTGTTGGTAGCACAGCTGATCGGTGGCTATTTGATCCATCCCGATTCCCGAATGTGGGGAAGGCAACCTCAACCATCGACCGCCGCAGTTAGCACTTGTAATCGTTGGTGGTTGTGCAACTGGAACTCAATAGTAATCGGGTGCGGCCACAGCTGACATGAATCTTTCCACCAATACCACATATTCTCATTCCATTACAGTAGGAGCATCTTTCAATTTCCTAGGACATGTATTCTCGAACTACCAATGCGACCCAAATGGACGGAGGCAATAATTGATGGCTTTCATAATGTGATTTCCCACTATACAGGAGCCAATTCCGATCCCTCCTACACTTCCTCCAAATCTGAACCTACAGAACATTCACGGCCTGGTCAACAACAAAATAGTTACACGTTACCTTCTACCGCCTCTCATGCCTCCAGGTCAACCAGATCCTGGGCTGAAATGCCCTCTCAACGCTCTGCTACTAAACGTAAACCTAACGGGGTCAGAGATTTCCTGAAACTGCATGACAATGTTGAATGTGACCCCATTGAGGTAGGTCTTTCCACAACTGCAACTGCCTTGTTCTTGCTTTGACCTCACACCAACTTGAATTCGGACACAACTGATCCTTTTGTTCTGCCAGATTGAGAGTGATGAAGAAGACAGTCACTCACACTACACCTCCCGCATACCTTCCTCACAACAACAGTACGCCCACCCATCCCCCCATGTGTGCTCCTCTCTGTCCGCAATCATGGCTGATTATTTTACTCCCAGACCTCGTCAAACACGCCCGAGAACCTCCCTAACAAGATCGGAATCAAGAGAAGAGTCCAAGTTGCTTCCGACATTGTCGTATGGCGCCCCGTTTCCGGAACATCACATCCAAACCAGTCCTGCTGAAACTCTTCGTAGGCGCCGCGAACCTGACGCGACTGCGATCCAAGATCCCATGAGGAAACCTGTCTTCTCGGTACGTGTGCTGTCATTAGCAGAACCATTCCACTAATCACCTGTGAAGGGTGGGCATAAGCCAGTCAATACCTTGGAACGCACATCAACGACTTCTAGGTCAAACTATTTCCAAGATAGAACAGATCTCTGTCGTGGAAACCAGCAACCTCGCCCTTCAAATGGCTCCAAGTCCAGCGATAAGCAACGTGCAAATGACCATCTCTTACCAAACAAAAGAATTAAATCTGCTCATCCAGGCAACCCAGGGACATCCTCTGCCCCTGCTTTCGACTCATATAATGGCCAAGACACAGACGATTCACCTGACGAACTGGGTTTAAGTCCACCCTCCAAAGAAGAGACTCGGCCAGCACATCGATCACAAAGATCTCGAGTTCTGAACCGTCAAAACGAAGCTATGGTGGGAAGGCAACGCCTGATTTCCGCCAAAGTCCCGACTCGCATGTCCCTTTCGCCGGAAAATGAAGATCACTTCACCAAAAATTCCGCTAGGCAACGAAAAGCTGAGAAAGATGGCATACTCGGTCATTCATCTCCACCCCTGGAGGAGGAACATTCACAGCAGAATACCTCCCGTTACTTTGGAAAGTCTGAGGCCATCTCTACACGACATAAGATTCAAAAGCAGGACGAGCAACGAATCCTGTCGGGGGAGAGTGTGTATAAATCGCAACCAGATGCTTGTTCATCATCATCACACAGAGCTTACAAGGACTTGCGCGGACGTGAGGGTTTCGACAAACTCATCCAAGGCAATACGAGGAGCACGACTATCTCAAAGCCTCCCGGGGCCCGACAGAAGAAGATCATCTCTTCGAAGATTTCCTTCAAGCTGAATGAGGTGGTGTATTCTGGTCTTCACAACCCCCATGCCTGTATCGTCCAGGTGGACCTGGAGTTGAAAGAAATATCCATTATTATCGAGGATTCGCTTCTGACCGAATACCCAATTGCGACACCCTTTTCCATAAATAAAATCGTCCAGTTTCGATATGACGGCGAGAGTCTCGTCAGTATCGATTTCTCGCGGAGTGACCATTCCAAGAAGATCGTGTACCTCAGATTCTTATCAAGCGAAATCGCCACTGCTTTCAGAGATCTTCTGCTAGAAATCACATCCTCCTTGAACATACGATCAAAAGATCAGTAAGTAATGCATCAGACACAATCACTGTATCCTAACGTCCCCTAGTGAGTGGATGGAGTCGGCGCTTGAACGAGAAAAGAACGCTTTAGCAAATCCCTCCGTACCCTTAGAGGGAGAAAGCGCGAGAGTTGACAGTCCTGGCCTCAGTCAGTGGCCCTCACCAAAGATGAACACAGCAGGGAAGAGGCTGCGCTTGATTGACCAGCTTGATAAACCCACCATCAGCTCCCGAACACAGACCATCATCTCTGGAATTGAACACGGTTCCGGAGTGCATCCAGGAATCACAGTTGAGATTCCACGGACTCGAGGAGGCGTGAGCTTACAACGAGAAGTTCCTCAAAAGCCGGTAGAGCGCGCTCAGCGAAGCGACATGCAACGAAGAACGAGAAGTTCCCAAAATCGTGAACAGATAGAGACACTCAAGGCACTAGAAGCTGAAGAGGCACCCAAAATACCGCTTTCTGCAACCGGTGCGTTGGGTCCGCCTTGGTCTCGAGATCTCGTCTATCCCAAACCCGGGAAACGATCTGCAATAGTGCCTTTCCAAGATCTGAGTCGTCTTGATGATGATGAGTTTCTCAACGATAACCTGATATCGTTCTTCATGCAATACCTTGAAACTTACTTGGAAACAACCAGACCAGAACTTTATAAACGGACCTATTTCTTCAACTCATATTTTTTCGAACGTTTGACAAAGAATGCGAAAGGAAGAAGTATCAATTTCAAAGCTGTTGAGCGGTGGACTAAGTCGATCAACATTTTCAACCGCGATTTTGTGGTCGTTCCTGTCAATGAAAACTTGCATTGGTATCTTGTCATCATCTGCAATCTTCAAAATCTGGTGCCACCTCAGAACGAAGATGGGGACGTGCTCGAGGTCACTCCTGACCCAAAGCCCGAAATCCAGACTCATGACGACCCCGCCATTGATCCACCGCAGGTGCGTTCGGACTTACTCACGGAGCTCGGAAATCATGACAAGGCTCCTACAGAAGAGACCCAAGATTCATTTGCTGGACTTACCATCAGCGACAATGAGTCGAGCGTGGCCGAGAGGCCACCCTCGAGTCCCAAGAAAGGGCACTCGAAAAGGAAGCAAATCCGGAGATCTCTGCCTAAAATTCCACTCGATAAGCCTGTGATTATCACCCTGGACTCACTTGGCGCCTCGCGGTCTGGAACATGCTCCATCCTCAAAAGTTACATTGTAGCTGAAGGAGAAGCGAAACGAAATATTCATCTAGACACACTTTCGATAAAGGGAATGACAGCCAAAGGAATCCCGACTCAGAACAATTTCAGTGATTGTGGCCTCTATCTATGCATGTATCTAGAACAATTTGTTGCTGATCCTCACAAATTTGTGGCCAGGATACTGCAGCGCGAAGAAAGCGCCCAGATGTGGCCAAGCGAGATTCGTAGTGAAGATCTCAGATCCAGGCTTCGAGACTTAATCCTCGAAGTCCACCGACGTCAAGAGAAGCAACAATCAGAATACGAACTGCCGGAAGTTGGTAGCATTATGATTCAAAGACGAGATCCCTCGCCCAAATTGGAGGCGGAACCCCCTCAAAGAACCAGACAAGATGTTGAGGCGGCGAGACAAAGATTGATTGGGCTGACGCAAGCTCCTCAACAGAGGCCCACAGCCCTTCCCCTAGAGGACCTGCCAGATCGACCAAACGGGAACAAAGGTCAATTTGGAACACAAGCCCCCATCAGAAACGAAAAGCTGATCACCGATCTTAGACGCAGTCGTAAACGCTCAACTTCCCCCATACCAGATTCACAGCAACAACACATCATGAATGACGTCGAAGCCAATAGTGCTGATGTGGAAATTCCCGATTCAGCTACCTCGCTCAATGTATTATCTAGTGAGCCCCCGCACTCTACACCTGGTGAACTGGTTGCTTCTCTGCGTCATCGAGATGAGGAGCGTGAGAGCCACAAACGGCAACGCCTCCGCGAAGACAGAGCACACAAACGTTCAGATAGTGCGTCTACAGACTTCTTGACCGGGATAGATAGTTGGGCCAATATCGCTTCACCCAGTGCCTCATCGAGAGATGACAAGTCAAAAAAGTCGTATAATCAAAGGGTGGATGTTATTGAAATTGAGGCTAGTCCCGAACCACAATCACCCCCGGATGGTGGCTTAATTCTCCCTAAGAATAGGAATACCGGGAAAAGGAAACGACAAGATTCCCAAACAACATCTGAGCTGAAACTTACACAACATCCCGGAAATTCTGAGCCACAGGAGTTGGGACATCTTCGGCGTGAAGTGCGCCCCGATATAGAGCATCCGCAAAATTCAGGACATCAAAAGCAGAGACAACGCAGGCTGAGAGCAATGCAAGGGCATAGTCGGTCTCCCGACCAGCATCAACCACCGATTGAAGTTGATGGAGACCCTGAAGAAATCGAGGAAGACGCTGGGAGCGGGGATTCTGATGGCTCAATGCTTTTCCAATGAACAACATTTTTCGGTTGTGTGCAACCTACCTTTACGATAAGAGCATTTTTATGGACGACGACCACGGGACTGCCTGTTAGCACTGGCGTTGGAATGGATCACACACTAGGACAGGCATTAGATTCGGTGGCAGTCATGCAGAATAGGAGTGGCAAGCCTTGTTCATCAACAGTCATAATTTAAGCTGAATGTATCACCTTAAAGGAAGAAACATCGCACCTGATGCTTGACCATGATTGTGTCTTCATTCGTAGCACCATCATTCTAGTACTGCTGAAAGTCCTGAGCTTAACTTTCCTTCCCAAGACCATTTGAAGGTACATACGGGGCAGACCCTCAAAGGAACATCACTCCAAATCTCTTCGCCACTAGCAGCACAAGACCGGCTATCTTGATGACAAGTATATTAAAGCCATACACCAGTGCAAGACAAGGAAGTATCAGGCACATTATTTAGAACAGATGACTGCATAGCATATCGTTTGGATAGGGAGCTTTCGAAGTCCAACATTCAGGTATCGTGTTTCACTGGGCTGCTGGACCTGACTAACTCGCAACCCCATTTACGGCATTTGCAGCAGCAGTCGCAGCACCTGCACCCTCTTTGATCTTATCATAGTCCACCGCGAAGCTGTATGCCGGATCGTAGTGCATGGCCCAATACCCATACCAGATCTTCATAGTAACAGGGCCAGCCTTGCCATCCCCAACAGGCTGGCTATCGAGCGAAGTAATGGGCATAATCCCCCCAGCGGTAGTACACATGAAGAGCTCATCGCAGGCATACGCGAGCTCGACCGGTACGACCTGCAGGCGGACTTCGATACCGTTTGCCCGTGCGACGTCCATGACGCTTTTGCGCGTCACTCCCTCAAGCACGCCGCGATCCGGTGTATACAGCACGCCGTCCTTGACCAGCACGATGTTATAGCCCGAGCCCTCGGTGACGTTAGCATCGCCGTCCGTGAGGATCGGATACGTCGACCCGCGGTCCGCGGCCTCGAAGATCCCTCGCGTCAGGTCCCCCCACTGCAAGTTCTTGATCGTCGGGTCCATGGATCCAGGTGGTGTGCGCCTTACCGTGCGGGTAATCACCGCGTCGCCGCCCTTACCATCCTTGCTGCCCTGCTCCTCTGGCTCCATGACAAACACGTACGGCATGACGAACATATACAAATTATTCTGACTGGTTTCGCCGAACCGCGCCTCGCGCACGCTCGTAAACCCGCGCGACACGATGATCTCCACGTACGCGTCACGGATCCCGCTGCGCGCTACCATCTTGATGAGCAGCTGTCGGATCTTGTCGCGCGGCAGAGGCGAGCGGAGGCGCAGCTTCGCGCAGCTGGCTTCCAGACGCGACAGGTGATCGTCGAGCCGGAAATACCGCCCGTCCCAGACTGCGGGCACGTCGTAGGTTAGGTCGCTATGTAGGAAGCCTTGGTCGAGCAGCGGAATGCGTGCTTCGTAGAGAGGCACCAGTGTGCCTTCTACCCAGGCTATGCCTTGCGCGAAGGGATTGGAGCTTTTTTCGAGCGCGGCTTTTCGTGCACGGTAGGACGAGATCATCTCGTCCATGGTCCGGGTCGCCATCTTAGCTGACCAGTTCTACCACAATGTGATATGTTTGTATAAATCAGAAAATGGGGGAGAGGGGAGACGCCGGAGTGCCAGTGCTGTTGGTTTCTCTCCTTCGTCCCTTTGCTTTCTTCCCCTGCGTCGCCATCTCCAGGATGTGGTTGTGCTTAAGTACTTCTTACCATTCATTGTGCCCGAGCTCTGATCCGCGTCTATTCGATCTTACCGGCAGCGTTTCGATAGTTGAGGTTTTGGAGGTCCCCATCTTAAATCCAGGGCACACGTGGCACTAGCTTTCACCGCGGCTATTAGCTTGGCTTTCGAATGTCGTTTGGAACGTCATTGTTGGTGTGTATGCTTCGGGAAAGAGAACAGGAAGCAAGAGCTAATTAGGTGCGGGATCGAACTGGACTCCTCTAGCGTTCTCTTTGGATACCGAGAAGGTCACATAGGGGCTTTCAACTGCGGGCTTCATTCTAATGTGATTGAACTTTGAGCTAAGAGGTTTTCAAGATTCTCAAACCGTGATCCGACGCGGAGAGGATCGCTGAAGATGCGTTTGGAAGTTGGTAGTTTGTTAGTCACCAGCTTCCGGAGCGGAGATGAGCGAAGGCGATACGCGGTTGAACAAACATACTTTTTCCCTTACAACCAACTGCTTGACACAATTGTTGCAGGAGCTACCACCGGTCCGTCGTTGAATTGCAATGCGGATATTGTAGAAACTGCACAACTCATATTCAAGTCAGCCTTAAGCAAGGCATCCTCCTGAGCAAGATAATATCGCTTTCAAGACGGGTCGCGCTCCACGATGTCACAAAAAAACGTGGTTGTTGTAGGGTGAGTGAATGTCCAGCCACAGAACCAGCAAAATACGTCGATATCAATAAGTTCCATCTAAGCCTTTTTTTCAACACAATTTAGTGCCGGTGTTGCTGGGTTGACAACTGCAATGATCTTGTCCCAGAGTCCCGAGTACAAGATTGTAGTTGCTGCCAAACATATGCCAGGTGATTACGACATTGAATATGCCTCACCGTGGGCAGGGGCAAACTATATGCCGTAAGTAAAACTGATAGACCGAAAGTGTTGCCTGGTGGTAAATAACGGAATCTAGCGTCTCAATTCGTGGGACGCCAGCGGCGGAGTGGGATAAGAATACGTGGGGTCCACTGGAAGAGCTTGCTCGAAATCGTCCTGAAGCTGGTGTTCATTTCCAAGGTAAGGATGAGGGATGGTCGACTGGTCAACGGCTGACGCGGTCACAGAATGCGAAATCCACAGCCGCTCGAAAGATGTCGGGTCTTCAACGGCTACCTGGTTCGCTGAGTTGTTGTCCCCAAACCCGTGGTTCAAAGATGTGGTCCCTAATGTGAGCATCCTGATCATCAGAATAAATTCAATTGAGTGGAATTAATTTTGATAGTTTCGTTCACTTCCCAAAGAAGAACTGAGAGCAGGAGTGGATTCTGCAACACGATTCACGTCCGTGTGTATCAATACAGCCATATACCTGCCGTGGCTTGTCTCTCAATGTTTGAAGAATGGAGTTATCTTCAAACGTGCAGTGTTCAAGCATATATCAGAAGCCAGTCTAGGTCAGATTCATCCCTCGAAAAGGGTGGACTTAGTAGTGAACTGCACCGGCCTCTTGGCATCAAAACTCGGTGGCGTTGAGGATACTTTTGTCGTGCCGGCTCGAGGACAGATCGTTCTCGTTCGAAACGAGGCTGGAAAGATGTTGGATATTTCAGGGACTGATGATGGTGATAGTGAAGCTTGCTATATCATGACAAGAGCGGCTGGCGGTGGGACCATCTTGGGCGGTTCGTATCAGAAAGGCAATTGGGAGTCTCAAGTTGACCCGAACCTTGCCGTCCGTATTATGAAGAGGGCTGTGGAGTTATGTCCGGCCCTAACTGGTGGTAAGGGAATTGAGCACCTGGATATCATCAGGCACGGAGTTGGATTGAGACCGGTACGTGAAGGCGGGGCCAGAATCGAGAAGCAGCGCATCAACAATGTCTGGGTCGTGCATAACTACGGCCACGGCGGAGCCGGGTACCAATCATCGTACGGCTGCGCCGAGGCTGCTGTTCAACTCGTCAGAGAGGCACTGAGCCCGAAAGCGAAACTGTAACTGACATGAGATCCTGGGCAAAAGGGTGGGTTACATGCGAAAGCTGTTGAATGCATGAATTGCCTCCTTCTCAAAAGCTGGAAAACACTCGTGCCTACCAAGCTGGGATGTATCTTGTTGAGAGTACCCAAACGATATGCTAGAAGGAGTCATCATTTTGCTCTTACCCTCCTACTATACGTATGTGTAAATATTATAGCGGAAGCCTGAAGTCAGTGACTCGCTTGTGAAAGTTGGTTTGGGCTCGATCAGCAGGGCTTTTTACAACGAGTTACCTGCTTAGGATCAAGTCAGTCAGGTTTGTCGTATTCTCGAGAAGCTGTCCGATGTTGGAGTACTTGCCTGGATACTTACGGAGAGTGTGATGCTGATGGAAAAGGCATCAAACTCAGAAGAAGAGCACGCTACAATGAGCCTGAGACTCGGGAGTCCGTGGCATGGGACGCCGTATTTTCGTGGTAACCAACAGTCTGCACTCTTCTACGTATTGACAACCTGGGGTTGAACACTTGACTAATCGAGTTAGTCAGTATAATATTACCTATTGTCTCTCTAAAAGCTTACAGATCATCACAAGCATGTTTAACCGACTAACCTAAAGGCTGCCTCTGAGGCTGCATTGTTCAGCCTGCCGAAACTGGAAGAGACTTTTCTTTCAATTCCAGCCCACAGTTGGCGTCTTGTGGGAAGGCCGCCGCCAACTGACACCGCCAGAATTCTGGCCTAGCCCATCGCGGCAGGCTGATGAGGCTCATGATTCTGTTATTGGCGTAGTGCCCTTGACAGCCCCAACTCTACTTGAAAATCAGAATATGTTTACGAGGGACAAATGGAGAAACTTCCCTACTCAGCCCTCTCAGCCATTTGCTGCAAGCCACATCACCACAAGCCTATCCCGCAAATATCGTCCCCCACAACCAGAATTCTTTGTCCAATACTTTGGCAACAACGTGATGGCGAGAACATGGAGCTCAGTCAGCCAAATCCGCGTGCTGCAGCAATTTGTATCTTTTCATTATCGAATACGGCCCTGAGGGCTTGGCCTAGGTCCAATCAAGCGACGGACTCCCAATTTCAGTCGGATCGCCCGTGCGTTTCTACCTGCCATGTCCAGAACACCTGCCTGATCTCGCAGGGGGCTAGGTACTTCCCCTCTAGCTGGGAATTATCTCTGGGAACGGAGAGACCACTGGCTATTCCTAGACGGCGAGGAAATTGCAGCAAGCGAATTTGTTGGAATCCCTATATCCCGTCAAAGATATCTTTATTGACCTTGCAAAACAACTGCTATCTATCATGATTGAAACAGCTAGCCCTAATTGTGATGTTGCAAGTATGGGACAAACATTAGCCTCGCCGACAAACGACATGAAGATAGAAGCGGTGAAGACAATACAAGAGGCAACGGTTACACCTGATCCTGTTGATGTGCAAATACAGACAAATTTGGACCTTCAATATGCACCAGACACCAGTTGGGCAGCATATAAGATATTTATTGCCATCGTATTCTCGGAAGCTCTTCTCTTTGGTGGGTGTTCAATGGCGGCTCTCCCCAGCTGAGCATTTACTGACGGCTTTCAGGTATATCTCTATCCTTTGGAGTTTTCCAAGACTACTACTCTAATCAAGCTGTGTTCGCAAATCACCAATTAGCCTCCTGGATAGGTGTTCTGAGCGTTGGCATACCATATCTCGGAACACCGTTCCTCACTTATCTCTGCGAAGCTTCATCCATACGGCCACATTACTACATTATCCTTGGTTGGAGCCTGACAGTCCTTGGCTTGCTTGGTAGCGCCTTCTGTCATGATGTTAAGCCTCTGATTGCAACACAGGGTCTTCTGTACGGTATCGGTGTCCTTTTGGTTGAAATGCCATCTCTGATCATAATGAACACCTGGTTCATCAAGAGGAGGGGTCTGTTTTTTGGACTATTATGCGGCTGTCTTGACTTGTTTGGTGTTGCCTGGGGTTTTTTTGCTAGCGAAATGCTAAGGAAATACGGTCTAAGAACCACCTGCTTGACCATGGCCGCAATCGCCTTTATTATTCCGGGCCTGTGTCTCTTTCTCCTACGCGAGCGACCTATCGATCAATCCAAAGTGGAAATCTCGACAACCGAGGGTGGAGCACCAAGCCCCACTGCTCTCGAAGCAGATGATACATCCGCTTTGCCACTTCCACGTCGCTACCATCAGCGCCCAACCTTCTACTTATTCCTAACGACAAACCTTATTCAAGCTCTTGCATTCTACCTACCGTTCATTTACCTGCCGACATATACCACTCTTTTGGGATATTCAACTTCGAAGGGTGCCATTGTACTTGCTGTTGCAAATGTCGCCCAGATATTTGGTGAGATAAGTTTCGGTAGGCTTTCAGACAAGTGTAGTGTTCACATGCTAGGGACAGTCTCGGCTGCTGTTGCCAGTGCAGCGACCTTCCTTCTTTGGAATTTCGCTACTTCGCTGGCGTACGTTATAGCATTTGCGTTTGTCTTCGGAGCATTCGCGAGCGGGTTCATCGCCCTCTGGCCACGAATGGGGACCATGTTTGCAGAACAAGACGCCAACATGATCTACAGTTTTCTGTCATTTGGTCGAGGATTCGGTTGCATTGTCTCCGGACCCATCAGCTCATCGCTGTTGAGAATCAGCGCAAGGCATGATAGTAATGCTTCAGCTAGCCAGAAGTTCAACGTGATGATCTTGTTCGTTGGCTCATGTATGGCTGCAAGTGCTGTCATCGGCTGCATAGGATGGTTCTCAGCAATATTCAACAGCTTGAACAGAACACGACCCAAACTTGGGAGTGTATAGGTACCGTTTATTTATTGTATGTTAAATTAGGGCTCTTAAATAGAAAAGTATTTGCTTTTGGATGATAAGCACCAGTCGCATTCTGTCACACGGGTCCATTTGAACGACAAATCTCGCCAACACCGGCGAGACCATATCGCCGGGGACGTATTTTCAGTCAAACTTGACAGTGACCTTGGGCACAGCTGGGATCATGTTGAGTTTTGCCAACTCTTCAAATACCTCGAGGATAGATTCTGACGAATCGACGAATCCATGCCAACCCAGTTTTCGAGCCTTGTTTGTGCTGAAGATCAAAGGCGCAGCGCGACACACAGTCCCATCGAGAAAGCCAAATACGCGATCGACATCCTTCAACTCCTTCTGCGGAAGATTATGCGCTTCGGCAATCTCTTTCCACGCCTTATTCATCTCCTCTCGTTTGGCCCAGTCCACGAACGTGAATTTCCTCCTCACCCTCCCCTTCTCGCCATATCCGCGGGGGTTGAACCTGGTCTCCCTTTCGATCCACTTTGCATTCGGATCAGGCCCGGTCCAGTCTATGCCATACCAGCCGGCAATCTTTGGCCAACACGTTTCCCAGGTAAATGCACAATTGTCGCAAGCATTGAATTTCTGATTCTGCGCGCTGGGTGTTAAGACAGACCATTCTTCCAGGTATGCATTCATCATGCTTGAACTCATGCTGTGATACACCTGCCACGAGAAGATATCGCCAGGAAACTCCAGTGGTATATTTCTATGTTTGGCCACAGCCGCAAACACCGCCAAAGGGAACGCCGCATTCATCGCTGCGTCTGGCACTGCACCCAAGATTGGGCCTGGCATCCCAATGGTCCAGTTCACACCTTGCTCCTTCGCATACTTCCAAACCGAGTCTTCTTGTGGGTAGTAGAAGTTTGGTTCAAGGGTGACGCGCGGATCGGACTCTTCCTGCGGCAGCTTCGTGGGCCCCAGATGGCCGCCGTAATTCTTCGCGCCGGTCTGCAACATAAAGCATTTGGGCTTGATTTCAGCCTTGATCAGTGCCGCAAGGAAGTTGTCAAGCAAGAGCGAGTTCACTCGGCACATCTCCTCGGCATCCGACCAGATGCCAGCACCGGGCTTTGGCTCGGCCTGGATATAGGAGAAGAAGAAGACATGATCGGCTGCGACCTTCTTCTCCTTCAATATCTGCGCGATCTCCTCGGGTTGTCGAAGGAAATCCAGAGCGATGTGTTCAGCGTTCGGTGGCAAGCCGCCTGGGACTAATGGTGGCCGTCTCGAGAGACAATAGATCTTCGTCCAGCGTTCGGGCGCCTGTGCAAGGACGCGGAGCATGTAATAGCCGGATATTCCATTCGCTCCGGTGATGATCGCCGTCAGGCCCTTGACGTTGTCTGGGTAGATAGGCAAGGCGTGGTAGATTCCATGGGACCGGATTTGCTGGGTCGACATCTTTGCTCTGCCACTAGATAATGCTAAGAAGAACCTTTTTCCAGAAGATTAACTGAGACTGTACCACAGTGCCAGGACAGTTCACGCAAGGAGAGAGATAATATGATCATACATCTCCAACTTCTTCTTGGTACTTTTGTCTGTCTCCTCACTTATCTCCCACATACCTAGGTACCTAGGTAAGTATTTTGCCATCCGCTTGATACACCTAGTCAGCACCCCGCATTGGCAGCCTTGGTCGAACTCCTCTTTCGAATGCGGGGAAATACAGAACGTTTCAGCCTTGCGAAAGAAAGCTTGAGCGCGACGGACCGAAGAAGCTAGTCGGCGTAATAGTGCAACACTCTCAACTTACCCCTAAACGGTGCGGGTTATGAAATCGTAATTACGACTCTGAATTCTAGGAATCGGATCTTAGTCACCAAGTATGGGGTTGAGACGCAAAATCCGACAGCAAAGGCACAACATGATGGAGTTTAGAGGCTGAAAGGCGAAACGCCAAGCCAGCGATGGGGAATAAAACGCGGCCATAGCTGGTTATCGCCGCTAATGACCGACGTATCAAACTGGGCCGTTTCATGAGTAATATCGTGGGACGGTATGTATAAAGTTGAAAATGCACAGTGAACACATGGACTATAGCAATATTTCAAACGTTGGTTTGAAATATCCAAATACCGAATCGGTGGAAGGAAGCACTTGAAGTGTTCTGTGTTCAAACCTTCAGACTCTTGATCGGAACGCATCTCCTCTTTCATCCTCAGACGAGGAAAATCAGATTTCCACAATGTCTACTCCCGCAGCACCACTGCCAAAGTCGATTTTGGGACGACATCGGCTGTTGGCGCCAACGGCGGCTGTGCACGTCAGCCCATTATGCCTCGGTGGGATGAATTTCGGCACGGCATGGGCCAGCTTCATGGGCGAATGTAGCAAGGAAACGGCATTTGAGATCCTCGACTACTTCTACGAGATGGGAGGAAATTTCATCGATACGTGAGTCTATATCCACAATGGCGGGTCAAATGAGATTTATGTAACATGTTTTTGCTTGGCTTTGGCTAACTCGGTCCCTCCCCAGAGCCAACAACTACCAGGCCGAGCAGTCAGAAGAATGGATCGGCGAATGGATGGCCGCTCGAGGACCTTATCGGAGGGATGAAATGGTAATAGCCACAAAATTCACCAGCGGTTTTAAGGTCTTCTCGGAACCTCAGCTGCAACAGTCTAATTTCGGATCAAATAACTCCAAGTCTCTCGCTTTGAGCGTCGAGGCTTCGCTGAAGAAGCTGCAGACCTCTTACATCGACGTTTTGTACGTCCATTACTGGGACATGACCACCGGAGTGGAGGAGTTGATGCAAAGCCTCAACCATCTTGTCGCTGCAGGCAAGGTGTTATATCTGGGAATCAGTGACTGCCCAGCATGGGTTGTCGTCAAGGCGAACGAGTACGCCCGGCATCACGCTCTGAGGCCGTTTTCCGTCTATCAGGGCCGGTGGTCAGCCGCTGAAAGGGACTTTGAGCGTGACATAATTCCAATGTGTATCGACCAGGGCATGGGAATCGCACCATGGGGCGCCTTGGGAGGTGGGTATTTCAAGCCATCACAACCCGCTCAGGCAGCCGAACAAGGTCGCAACATGCCGTCCGTCACTACGGGCAAGGAAGCAGAGGTGAGCCGAGTGCTTGAGAAGATTGCCGCTTCCAGGCCAAATCCAGTGCCATTGACTTCCATTGCTCTGGCATATGTCCTGCACAAAGCACCAAATGTGTTTCCCATCATCGGCGGGCGCAAATTGAGTCACTTGAAATCCAACATTGAAGCCCTGGCAATCCGACTCTCGCAATCGGAGATTGATGAGATTGAGACGGCCTATCCTTTTGATATTGGATTTCCCCTCAAATTTCTCTCCGGGAGCAAGAAGGCTCCCCGAGGCCCGGAGGACATTCCTTTCACAAGAAGAATGGGCCACTTTGACTTTGTCAAGGGCGCTTCACCAGTCTTGCCTCCAGAGGGTGTGGAGAGCTTGGAAGGTGCTGAGAGGGCCACGATCTTGGGGTATAGGCATCAATGAATGAACAGAACCCAAATGGTTGAAGCAATTTCATAACCCAAGAAAGCCAAGGATGGTTCGTAAGAACGAATTTCATTTGCTTTACCTCTCTGAGCCAGGGAGAGAGAAAGGAATGGATGGTTTCAGTACCTAATTAGAACCATGTCCCACATCAAGTTTCATCAAGCAGACTCAAGTGTGCAATCAGCCAGACTTACGTAGCAGTCAGCCCGATCAGTTTCAGCTTCATGTGCCAGCCTTTTCGGCGTCCAACCTGTCCTTCTTACGCTTCTTCGCAGCCAATTCCCTGCGTCTGGCCTCCTTCCTGAACCATTCACTTTCTGGTTGCTGGCTTTTCTTGCTTCGCCGTTCTTGCTCTCGGTACATGGGCGCCATAATGCCGCCACCACTGGCATCCGATAGTAGTACAGCTTGCCTGCGTGCAACCAACTTCTTTGCCTTTGCTTTGGCGGCAGATCTACCTCCACCGCTGAGATGGCTCCACATATTGTCGTCGATTTTCTCGACCTCGGCAGCGGTCTCTTGTTGTAACATGACGTGAGCGAGTAAATCATGACGTTCACTCGCATCCTTGTACCGCAAATTCGACATTTCTGTCATACCTGCGAGATGCGTAATGGTTTTAAAAGAGTATCCCTGGTCCACTAGGAAGGCTTGACGCTTCGCACTGTAAGCCATCTCTGTTGTATCTTTGGAGACTAAGGAGTAGAAGAATGCATTGAAACCCTCATCATTACGGCGTTTAGCTCTAAGAATCCGCCCTAGTCGTTGTGCCTCCTGACGTCGGGATCCATAGTGTGACGAGATCTGAATGAGACATGTTGCTTCAGGTAAATCAAGGGAAGTATCGCCAATTTTCGAAAGAAAGATTGTATTGATCATTTCGTTGTGCTGGAAGTTCTCCAGAATGTTGATCCGCTCCTGGTTACTGGTGTCGCCATAAATGAATGGTTTCCCCATTGATGTCGCGTAATGCTTTAGTGCGAAAAGGTTGTCGCTGAATACGATGATCTTGTCGCCTCTCTTTTCGTGATAGTCGATAAGGTATTGGCAAACTTGGTATTTGACAGGGTTCATAATGTAGTACAGTGCCTGCTTGCGAGTCGTTTCCTTCTGATACTCTTGGTAAAATTCCATGGCCATAGGACACCAGACTTCAGCACATTGTACCTTCGCGATATGGCCCTGAGCGGCAAGTTCCATCCAGTTAGCTTCATAGAGTTTGGGTCCAATAATGAAGTTGAGATCCGTGATTTTGTCATCCTCTCGCAACAAGGTTGCCGTGAGACCTAACTTGCAATGAGTACGAATATTTTCACCCACTTTTCGGAACATCTTGGCTGGCACAACATGAACTTCATCGAGGATCATCAAACCCCATTCTTTGCCATAGACCCAATCCATCATCTGTTGAGTGTCATGGGCACGTTTGCCTCCGGCAGTGATCATGGAGTATGTGGTGACCAGTACCCCAGATTCCCCGGTAAACCGCCTCTTTTCAGAGGCCGAGAAAACAGCGATATCTTCTTCTTTAACATCAGACCACTTTTTGAATTCATTTGCCCACTGATAACTAGACATGGCGCTTGTGCAGAGGACCACGATACTCTTTTTGATGTGACAACCTGCGGTGATTCCAACAAGAGTTTTACCGGCTCCACAAGGTAGCACAATGATCCCACTTTTGCCACGGCCATTACCAAACATTTTACTAAGAGCCTTCTCCTGGTATGGTCTGATTTGGGTGGCTGGTCGTAGATCGATGGGAAGCGACGGGTTAACTTGATCGCCCGCAAAGTCGTACTCAGAAATGGCTGGGTAGCCAATGTCGAGACACTGCTTTGCCACTGTATCACGTTTGCTGGGCGCAATCTCGAAGCTTGACGCCTCCTTGAAGTTGTCCTCCTCGTCCTCTTCATCCCTCAAGGTAGCGATCATGGCCTCGTCATCTTTGCTCACATCTTCTCGAGGAGCCTCGATCTCCGACTGACCAGCTTGTCTCATGCCCTTGGCGTTGGAGGTGCCCTGGATGATGGCGGCCTTTGTTTGAATTCGACCAGTCTCGACATTTGTCCCCTGTGCTTTACAAGGCCCTATGACGGAATCCTGTAATAACATGTCGATGATCTCGCGTTCGTCCGATTCGACATAAAATTTGTTATTCCGTAACACAAGTCGCACCTTGCCATAAGTCTTGGTGTGTCTGTTGATGAAATCGATCACGGTTTTGGGCACGGGCGTCTTGGATAATTTTTCTAGGGCACGAATTATGTCTTCACCACGGAGACCTACCGATAAAGCCGCGTACAAACTGTGTTCTGTGAATCTGTACTCATGAAGGAACGACGGTCTCGATTGTGGCTCAGCGATTGTTGTGAGCAAATCTGTTGCCTGGGCGGACAGCGGAGAAAAGCTCTCGAGGGTGATTTTGGGGCCTTTTTTCGACCCTACAGAGACATTTGGGTCGATCCATAGAGGTCGGTTTTCATGATCAGTTTTCAGGGCCATCCATGAGAAATCTTTCTCGCCAAATATGGACGATTTTTGTTTGTGTTTGGCACCCTGGAAGGAACTAAAGTCCAAACGAGCTCTGGCTTTGCGGATGTGTTCTTTCTCGCTGTCACTAGCATCTTGTGATCTCGCATCGGAGCCCGAGTAGTACTCATCGCTGTCTAGGCTAATGGGAGTGGACGGGGCAGGTGTAGAGCGCTTCGAGGACCGAGCACTTGCATCTTCGAGGGCCTTGCGCTTGAGTGACATTCTCGCAGACTGGTCTTACAACACACGAAAATGAGGGAAGAGAAGGGAAAGGAGGGCCGCAACTTGTGCGAAGGAGGGAAACAAACGCTGGAAGAGTACAGATGGGTGAACGAACGAACGAATGAATGAATGAATGAAACCTGGCTGGCAGACAAGTTGAAGAGGGCAGGCACCGCTGGAATAGTATCAAGACGTACTCAAGTGAAGGGCGGTTGACGATCTCTCATGGTGACTCAGGCTTCCCCGCTAAGGTAGCGCCTTGGCGCTAACTGTCACGGCACCAAGTATGTCCTTTACGGTTGTTGTGAGTTGAGCACAGAGTACTCCTTACCTCAGAGCTGTTAGGTAGTCTCATCTATGGCGGTAGTGTTGAGCTAGGAGCATGCCTCCGCACTTTCGCAAGGCCCAAAACCCCGTTGCTATGTTGTTAAAAGGCTCCCACCAGGTCGTTATGAGGCGCCAATCATTAGCTCAACATCTTCTCAACTTTGTCTTGTATTACTAGATATCATCTTCGCCACTCCCAACTAGCAGCCCCTTGGTAAGCACCAAGTCAGACATTATCTAACTCCACGATTGATTTCCTATTCTGGTGTTATTGGGCAGTAGTAGCCTCGAGGGGCGGATAGCTAGAATCCCGAAGCCGCCAACCTACATCGGGGACCACAACCGGTATTTAACTAAATCCAGATGGCAAAGCCATTCGCTTTGGAAGCCTAGACTGTTCTCTGAATCGAGGTGGAACAGCCGAGGTTGAGCGCGCTTTTACGGGTAGGTAGCGAATTGAGCTTTGCTGAATCCAGGTGGGATGTCCCACAAGGTGACTTGAGGCTGCATCTGTTGTGCCCTGACTATTAGTTTCTCTGCACATGCCAAACTGGCAAGTCTGTTCAAACGGTAAGTAATACCTTACATATCAAAGCCGACACCTTGTATTATGTGGATTGAGTTCAAGTCCTTGACATCTGACAGTAAGGGCATGGGGATGGTAGGCCATATTCAAGCAAGGATCCGTCCTGTTGGAGCATATTCCTTGTCCACCGCTGCACATCCAATAGCGTGTTACAGCACACGTTCAGTGCATTGAGGGGCTGCTCCTTTTCCACTTGTTTATTTCTTCCTACAGCCTTCGGGCAGAGGACGCCCTCACGCCTAGATACCATCCAACAGTGAGAGGAGATTCAGCCTTTCACACCACAATTCTCATTGCTCAAAATAACCCGTGCACCAGACCTATCGTCGTTCACTACTTCGACATGAGTCATCCAGAAGCGGAGCAACTGGACCATTTTGAAAGTGGAGACGACTCGCAATCCTGCTCACCAGTCGCATCCACAGATGACCCTGTTCAGACAGGAGAGGGTGAGAAACTACAACCCGTGAAAATCAATACCAGCGAGAGCACAAAAGCAAGCCGACACCACCGCGTCAAGACTAGAAAGACCAATGCGAAGCAATGTAAATCAGCGTCAGAGCAACCCATTGCGAGGGCCCTATCGAATTCGAGACCTACCAACTCGCATGGATTAGCAATCGATGCTTCAGCGTGGGGTAATGGCGTTGATGTCTTCTCAGCCATTCAATTCTGTGAGTAATACAGGAGATCAAGATTTGCTTTCACTTACATCTCCAAGTCGTTGAAGTCTATTGCCCCTCCATGCTGCGATATCCGACATCTCTTTTGCGGGATAGAGATGCTTCGTTCATGAATGGCTGTATTTCGAGTATGATGCAGGATCCTTTGACCACCGCTGCATCATTGGCCCTTGCGGTGCATATCCGTGACAAGGGTTTGAGAGGCAATGCTATAGGTTTACGCTACAGAGCGTTGCGCTTACTTAGGCGCCGACTGAGTTCTACAAAGTTAGACGAAGCCACCTCGAACTCGGTCCTCCTGAGCATAATCTTCTTGATGAGTATAGAAGTCAGCCGCCTAAATTGAATTTGAAACGAGTAATCTAACGTTGTCTCAGTCACTTTCGAACGATTATCTTTCCCCAGTGCGACATCTCAACGGCATACGTCGGATAATCGAATTACGCGGAGGACTTGAATCAGAAGGGTTGTCAGGATTTCTTAAGTCCACGATTCAAAAGTTTGTACAAATCCCCTGGAAGCCCCTAGTCTCCTCTAATTCGAAAGATGGGATGTATGGCTAGATGCAATTAACGGAAACCCTGACCGAGCCCCTCTTCAATTCCGGCCATGCGGATCTTTCGATTATCCCACCCACCCCTTCGGTGAGCATCTAACAGATATTTTAGGCCGGGTACCTGAAGGATTTGTTGATGTTGCCCTTTCCGGTTTGTTCAGCGTGCAAGCGATCCAAATGCTCGACACGGCTACCAAAGTCTTCTCTCTGGCTCAAACTTGCGTCCAGGGCGGGCCTGCTGCTAAGTCAGTTCAGCGGCCTTCACCAACCACCCAAGTCGGCGCTATGTGTATAAGTCTTATTCTCAATCGACGATGCAATTTCCTTGAAGAGATTTTAGCACTTTCTGTCCTCGCGTATTGTATAGCGACGGGCGAGGTGGTTGATGGATATTTCGGCCTTCTCCATGGATTCATCCAAGTACATTGCATGGGTATTCGGGATGTTCCTTCGAACCTATTGACCCGCGAGCCGGACCGATATGGCATCAATGACTTTTTGTTATGGGCGAAAATGGTCTTACTGGCAACCTACGACCACGACACCCAGACAAATCGGATAGCTGTGAAGCTCAGAGCAAGCGTCCCACTCAAAAGTATCCGGTTACGCCACTTCGATATCAGCCGACGATACTTTTGGAACGATAATCTCACGTCTTGTCTGGGGGTGAGAGTTGGTCGCGAGAGAGTAGTGGCTGGATCAAAGACGGGATCGCCATTGGTGAAGACTTAAGGACACAACCGACCTAGGTGCGAGCTAGAGTGTCTTGTTTTTTGGGTGTAACTATCTGATTGTTTGGTAGCCGCCCATTGCTACAGTCCATGGGCCTTCAATGAAATCCCATCCGGCACGAGCTAAGTTCAACAGAAGCGTAATCTTTAAATTTCCCAAGCTCATTCGAGTTTCACGGGTACCAAAAATTCTGCCCGTTCAGCACAAGTCACAGCTTTCGATTTTCATGACATTCGTGGCGTGAACTATTCGCAGTTGGGGAAGTCATAAGCGGAACGAGCAAGCGAGGGAAGGCCAGCATCCTGTAGGGACGCGAAAGGAGTAATATGTCGCGATCATTGTACTAATAAGTGTTGACTTTCATTTGGTACTCCGTACTCCGTACTCGTGGACGGAGTCCGAGTAAAATGAGGACCAATGATACACATCTCGACTGCTGAGTCAGGCTTAACCCCTTGAGGTTTACAGTATGATCACGTGATGTAGAATAATTCAAGCGTCCAATCAGCCAGCTTCTCTCGGACTACAGGGTGCGGCTCCATGCCGCAACATCGAAATCTCGAAATAATTGTGCTCTAGTCGTCCAATCTACCAATTCAGAGGCTGTGCCGTTGGCCTGCGGTCTCCGGGATCACAAGCACGATTCCGACAATATCAAGGCTCACGGCTGTCAAATTAGCACCTCAACCCTAACTTCCTTCCTCCCAACGACTGGAGAAACAGAGCAAAATCTCCACGAGCAGAAGCCATGCCCTGCACAGGAATTCAGCCATCGCTCCGCCGACTCATCCTTGAGGCGAGTCGGACGCGTGAGATTCCATCGTTTCTACTTCCAACTATCTCCTCCCAACGATTATTCTCCACCAGCCATGCGCAACGATCTCGCATCGGACGCGAAGCAATCACCATACCTCCAGAAGTCACACTACGATTCTTCGACCTACCAAAGGGTGTTGGGAGGAGCCGGAATCCAGATACACCAAAATCCGCGCTTGAGGTGACGGGTCCGCTAGGTAATTTCAACGACAGAGCCTATCCCTTGTTTGAGAAACGAAGTAGGTTGCTAACTGCAAGCGCCATTCATAGGTCAAATGACTGTTCCCTTACCACCCTATCTGTTCACATCACAAGAAGATGACGGGAAAAAGCTGTTGTTCGGTGTGGGAGATGCAAACGAGAAACACCAGAGGGCTATGTGGGGTGCGTTTGTTGCCTTTCCTCCAAAGCTCCTCCGGATCTTCAATTCGTTAATGTCGACGAGAACTAATTATAAAATGATCAGGTACAATGCGCACACTCGTTCAAAACAGTGTCTCCGGTGTCTCCGAAGGGCACGTTTGCATCCTGCGCCTTGTCGGTGTAGGCTACCGAGCAACGATTGAGGAGACCGCGACTACTAAGCAGCCCGAGTACCCAGGCCAGAAGTTTGTCAACCTGAAGCTGGGATTCGCCCATCCGGTGGAAATGCCCATTCCGCAAGGTGTCAAGGCTAGTGTGCCCCAGCCAACGCGTATTTTATTAGAAGGCTGCGACAAACAGGCAGTAACACAGTTCGCCGCAGAGATCCGTCGCTGGCGGAAGCCGGAGCCGTATAAAGGGAAGGGGATATTCGTGAATGACGAGACTATCAAGCTCAAAGGCAAGAAGGCTAAGTAGAGAAAGATGGAAAGATAATACTTGAGCCTTGAGTTCAAGTCGTCTTGGGGGAGGTGACCACCCTGAGCAAGGCAGATCTATGTATAAATTGTACCCATATACACACTTGATGTACTACTGAAGTCTTCTAGTGACCTTATGGCTCCCTGATCCCTTGTATGACTGGCCACTCAAGCCTTCGCAGCAAGCACCTCCTGAACGGCTTTCAAGACCTCGGGGTGCACATTAGCTGGGCCAGCCACAACCCCCTTGTTCTCTGTGAGGGTTCTTCCTTTTCCGAAGTTCAGCCTCTTTCCTGTGATGTCAGTGACCTGGCCACCAGCCTCTCTAACGATCAAATCCCCGGCAGCATGATCCCAGATCTTCTCGACGTAAGATTTCTTGACGGGCAAACGGAGATAGAGGTCGCCCGCGCCTCTCGCGACACTTCCGTATTTGGCCTGACTGTCCATTTGCACTGGTCTGCCTGAGATGCCGAGCTTCTCGGCGATGAGTGCGTTGTCGCCCTTGGACGAGTGTCCTGGCTCAACTGACTCACACATAACTGCCTGGCTGACGTCAGAGATCCTGCTGACATGGATTGGCTGACCCGGGGTGACGGCGCCACGAGTGAGTGGCTGGGATGTTGCTCCCTGGCCCTGAATGGCAGAGAATAGAACGCCTTTGCCTTCTGCATCCGTGGCTTCAGCGCCGATGTCTTCTGTCAGCGGGGCGGAGTCGTCTACTGGAAGGTTGGGACATCCTAACACGCCAACCTTGACGTCGCCATCGACAATCAGTGCAAGACAAACGGCATACTGCCCGCCACGAAGGAAACCTTTCGTCCCATCAATAGGGTCAAGGGCCCAGATGCGGCCTTTGTCACCCCCAGCACTGTTGCCTTGGTCGATGGCATTGAGCATCGCCTCTTCCGTCTTGATGGGACCGCCAAGTAAGGCATCCGAGTCGGGGTCACTGAGCTTGGCATCTTTGACTAGGCCCCAGATCTTGGAAGAGAGATCTTTCTGCTCGCGCAACGAAGAAGCTTCTTCTTCTCCAACGACTTCATCCTCAGGGAAGTTGTGCTTGATAGCAGCAATGATCAGAGCTTGTGCCCCAAAGTCTCCGATGGTGACAGGAGATTTATCGTCTTTGGAGACCGTGCCCTTCGCTTTCTCGTGGAAAACTGCCTTCGTCAAGATGGCAGCTCTTGCAACGGCCAACTGTGCAACTTTGAGTTCCTTCTCGTAGGCCATGATTGGTCTTGATCCGCTTTGGTTGAGATTTGAATTGGAGGCGGTCAAGAACGAGTTGATGCCAAGACCAGATATGAAGTTTGTGGGGTGTGACTTCCACTGGAGCTGGCAAACAAAGCTGGTAAGACGCGTGAATGCCGTGGTTGATGGTCGAGTAACAGGTGCCAGGATGAGAGCAACGATCAGAAGGATGCTGGCACTGATGAGAATAGCTGTTGTCCGGTAGCACGACGCTGAACGGAGTTTCATAAAAAGAAATCAATTGTCCGTCGAACTCACAATCTCACCTGTACGGAGTACCACTGGTAGGACCCAAAATTTTGCAACTACAGAGATACGAGGGACAAGGATTTGGCGGGGTAGGCTGATATGCTTGCATGGTCTTGGCAGGTTCTCACCCTGTGCAGATTTGCAGGAATTCCACGGTTACGTTCAAGCCGTCAATTCAAGCAGCATTGACCTGATAACATGATAGAAATCATCAGTTGTTGGCGACATCAGGGTAACTAAATAAAACACTCCAAACTCAAGCTATGCCCAGTCTGCTGGCGGTCCGTGGATTCATGGTCAGGTGCTAGGATCACGCAATCCCACACTCTATTGTTGAGATTACTCCTAATACACACCTGGGCACTTTTCGCGGGGCGACCGCCCGGGGCCGAGGGCCTGTGGGCTCCAGTGGGCTTTTAGTCAAGGAAAGGGTTTAAGCATGACAACCTTGACAAAGTGGCTGATATTCGGGAGAAAGCCACAGGCTGAGATGCTCACAGCAAAGAAATCCTCGATCCGATCTCTGAGAGGAGCAAGATTCGAAGGGTAGCCTGGGCTGGATCCACCCTTCCTGCGACTTGGTCCAAGCTTTTTCTTTGAGCTCCTCTGTGGCTTGAGCAACCAAGGACATCAACCCACCTGGCATCAACAGAAGACTCAACATCACCATACGATGGTTATCGTTACGGATGTGCACAAGGTTCTCCATACATCCACCGGAATCTGATCAGAAAATAGAGTCCAACCTACGCAGGAATGATAAGTATATGTTATCGTCGGACTAGCAGGGTGTAGGATAGTCCTTTGCCATGTCCAGAAAGGCCCCCTCCCCGAATTGGCCTGCTGCATCACGAAAACAAGGCTTCCTGTTGCTGACCACCTTTCAGTCTATTTACTTACCCACAGAACGAAACCTTTCCTCTAGTTGGATGCTTCCATCTAGAAGGGAGAAGGAGGTATGCACTAACATGTCGCCTACTTACAAAGGGATAGGAAGGTAGCTCATATCCTTCACAAAAAGCCCTTGGGACAAAATGTCGCTCAACCACCGGCATTCAATGAAAACTCATGCCGTCCCTGTCTCTGTAGCGAAGACGAAGGCAAAGAATCATGCAAATCCGGATTCCCGGTCATTTTGCTCCGACTTTGCATAAACTATTGCAGCTTTCCTCTGCTGGCTGCATTGAATTCTCGGCTAATGAGCTGGTCTAAGATGGTCTATTTGGTTAGACCAACCAAAAGGAAGTAGGGAATCCCTGGCGGTGAGGCCTTCCAAAGCACGAATCGGAAGGCCGGACCTTGCAGTGTGATCAACCAGTTAATTCAAACCGAGCCAGCCTTGTTGTCAAACCCATGTCTGTTTACCGCACTTAGTTTGGACATCGAGGTTGCACAGTGCTCGCCCCGATCGCTTTGCTCTGAACTACTCCAACTACGGCTGCCTCGTGGCACTTGCTTTTGACGCTTGGACCAACAGCCGAGGGGCCATTCTTTGGCGAACGAGTATGAATCTATGAGTACGGAGTACGGAGGACTTCGTGGACCGTGCTTGAAGGAGCCTGTTGCGAACCAACAGAAGGGCATCAACAATGTTGCTAGCAATGGTTGAGAAACATGTCAGATTTGACAGCTGCATTGTGGCCAGGGCAACATTCCTCGCCACTGAAGATAATTACGACGTGCCCGTGGCGTTTGTTGCTTCTCTGACGGGCCTTCAAGAATAACTGTCAGATTGGTTTATTGTTGGACTAGAAATACGAATCGCCGTCGTGGGTGGGTGTGTGGTGAGCAAATGACAAACTTTTCATCACGAGCCCGAGGCTCAGCCTCCTTCGGTCACCCCAACGCCAGGCATTCAAACATTGGATGTTCCGGGTTCGGAGGGGACCTTGTACGGCTCGCAAACCCAGACTCAGTTGGAAACAAATAATATCCGCAATAAATGCCCGGTGTAAAGCGGGCAAGGTGAATTAGTGCTACGTTGAGAAAGTGTTATAGGGACTAGCCCAAAAGGAGCGGTGCAATTTGCCTGTGTAAACGAATAATGAGCATGAGTGACCCAAGGGCCGGAAGGATTCCAGGCTTCACAGGCACCCCGGCTCCCCTTTTCGCGGTGGAAAACACTGACAATGGGCGTCGAGGTGGGTGGTTCTAGGCAGTTGGCGCGCCCGAAAGCGCTAACCAGGCCGTAGAGCGTCGACCCGCCCAGGCTCCACAGTTGCCCCGCTGGCGCCCATTTGGGCCTGGGTTTCTTGGGTCACTCGGGCATCTTGGCTCTGTCAGTTGGTGACTGGTGGGCTGAGGGAAGCAAACGTAAAGTTGCAAAGTCACCTGCAGGCTGTTCCCGCTTGCTCTCGTGGGCCTTGGCTCCCCCCATGCCAGTCCCGTGCTGGGCCTGCTGGGTCACTGGGTGCGTGCTTTGGCCGACTTGTGGACTGGTGCACAACTCCAACCTTGCCAACCTTGGCCCGTCCTGATTTGGTCTTGTCTTGTCCTGTCCTGCTAATGCTCTTCCTACCACACCTTGTCCCAATCTGCGAGAACGGCTCCGTATTGCCTCTGACTACATAGTCCCTTGAATAGTAGCTATGTTTGCCTCCTCGGTGAGTCTCCTCTCCCTCCTGTCTACGCTTTCCATGCTCGTTCCTGCCATGTCGTGAACCGTCTCGTCTATCTCAACCCATATCTCCACGACCCCGCCATACCAACCGACATGCCTGCCAGGCTGTCACTCTTCTTCATCCACGCCCCAACATGTACACCAGATGCTGGGTTCGTGGACCTCATCCAACCTGACGGCAATGAGAAGGCGGACTTCAATGAGCTAGAACGTCTCCTCGATGCAGAAGAGACTAACGCAGAGTGTGACTGCTGTGGTCGAAGAAAGAAGCCTCACTACTTCGACGCATACCCAGAACAGTCATACGGGCCTCAGGTCATTCCTCGACGCCGACCCCCTCCAGAGATTCGGGGTTGTAAACGCCTGCTTATTTCGTTACTACACATTGCTTGCTGCTATCGATCACGCCGCAAGTTTCAGTTAATAACTCGTTATCAATATCACAAACAGAAGAAGCCCTTTTCTGCCGTCTCCGTCCATGTCGAGCAACTGACCTCGGAAACTTACGAAGAGGATGACCTCGCTGGTGTGCCTGAGCTGCTGGAAGTCATCAAGCTTCAAGCCACTGGCTCTCAAGAGGTGGCTCGAGCGTTGAGAAAGAAGTTGAAATATGGCAATGCTCATCGCCAACTTCGCTCACTTACCATTCTCGATGGTTTGCTGCAGAATGGTGGCACAAGAGTTCAGCGAGCGCTCCTCTCCGATGCCCCCCTCCTCGAACGCCTCCGTATAGCCGCCGTCGACCCATTATCCGACCAAGACGTACGAACCAAGTGCAAGGACCTTTTTGGTCAATGGGTTAGTTCAAAGGACAAGTCCCATAGCGCTTCATGATGACATGAGCCGCCTTACTAATGACTACCAACAATTCTAACACGCACATCTCAGGTTGCAAGTTCCAAAGATAATCCAGGCTTGGAAGGGGCCAAGTCTTTATACAATCAATTGCCAAAGACACAGAAACCTGCCCACCAGAGGCGAGAACAGAGCAGAGTCCTCCGGGAAACGGAAGAGGATGTGCAGCGTGAGCGGGAGCTCGAAATGTCAAGAGATAGATCTGACAGCATCCCAAGAATGGGAGAGCCATCAAGCCCACCAACATCCCGCAAAGTACAATCGCCTGTGACATTGGGATCATCATCTACCTTTGCTCCGAAGAAGGTCAAGAAGGACAAGAAGAACAAAGTCAAGGGGTTCAACCTGGAGCGAGAGAAACCACAAATTTTACAAGCGATTGCTGCATCGTCTGTGGCCTCGACAGGTCTGAACAACGCCTTGCGGTTGGTCAACCGGGAGAGAGAGCAGGTCTCCAACAACCCTGAAGTGATGAAACGCTTCGAGACGTGTAAACAGCTACGTCGTCAAATTCTACGCTATATTCAATTCGTGGAAACCGAGGAGTTTCTCGGTGGGCTCATTCATGCCAATGAGGAGCTTGTCACTGCTCTCATGGCCTTCGAAGTTATGGACAAGTCGGTTGATGATGATTCTGACAGCGAAATGGAAGAAGCTCAACATCTTTCCAGACAGGCCGCTAAAAGTGAGCAAGCTGCCACCCGGGAGGCTGAGAAATTGGTCGCGGGCCTAAGCATCTCAGCACCACCCAAACCTCCCCGGCCCAGTCCTCCATCACACATTGCGATGCCACCACCTCGGCCTGCAGCTGTGAGCCCGAGGAACTTCAAAGGAAGACAGGTCGAAAGTGAAAGCGAGACCGAAAGCGAAGAAGATGACCCTGATGATCCCTTCGGGGATAAAAATGCCATGAAGACGCCAGACCCAGATTCACTTGGGAAAAAGGGGTACACATGGCGAGAGGTTTAGATTAACTAACTACACTGAGGGTATAACATGACCGAGGGAGCTCGGTATTTTGCCGGATGGCCACCGAGGTGGCATGTGCAATGATGGATTAAGGAGAATATTGCTTTTTCTTGCAGTGTATGAAGCTACGACAGTAATGAATTGGGCCAACCATGAATCCTATCCAAACTTTTCCCAAGTGTTTTCTGGCTCTGCAATCAACGTTGAATTCTCCCTCTCTCTCTGAATACCTCTGTGACAACTCCCGTGGATGCGGAACCAAAACAGCTAGGTTCGCTGTGCCCGATAAAGTTCCAACTATTATTATGTACTATTACCCCTATCGATATAACATGCTTAACCCACGGCAATCCTCCCCCTCAATTTTAGAGTTGCGCCTCCACATCAAGTAAGCGAGATGGCGCAAACGCTCTCGGTCATCCCATATCAGCTCAGCTGAGCCTTGTCAATCCGGTGGTCGCCCGTCCTATATCCTCGTACCTGTAGGCATTTGGCATCGTGTTACCTTTGTAGCATGATGCCCGGCTGTGTCTCAACGATTACGGACATGCCGGTCAATTTAAGATTCGTTTGCTCCCACTTTTAGACACATATACAGAAACACGTTTGTCTTTGTTTGGCGTCATGTGCGACCTCACCTACATTTGATCACTGGGTGCACGTAGTTCACTGGGATCATGAGAAGACGGAACGGCTTAGCAGCGTTAGTGAATTCTGATGAGGATTTCTCATACTGTGCCTCGTATCCAGAGCAGTCAAATGAATTGGAATGGGAATGGTCCTGCGCTATGCACCTACCTTAGTACGGAGTACGCCGTATCATTGGGCTGCCTTCCCTGACAGCTGAGCCTGCATCTATGTGACGAGGCTGAAGCCAAGATCGGTAAGGCTGCACTTTCCCTCAAAATGACGCACTTTAGATGTTCTGCCCCGCTGAGGGCCTTCCCCACCATTCAATGACTTCTACATTTCTTTATTCTCCTCTTCAGAGAGGATAAAGCAGTACCACCGCATCCCCTGTTTCACCATGCACACCCAAGTGCTATTCTGCTCCTCACTTGAAATTCCGACTCATGCGAACTTCACACGCCACAAGTACATGCGGGAAGCACAGGTGAACCAGACGTGAGCCTCCAAGTAATAGTTTAGAGAGCGCCAGGTTCTCCAAGCTAGTGTTATGGATACTTCGACTTCGGAGATTGAGGTGAGATCTTGTTACAATGCATAGAAGGCCATGGCTCACATCAAACAGGCGCTTCGAGCAACCTACTGCCCTCCTTTGGATGAACCACTTTTCTATGCGATCATCTCCGATCATGAACTTCCTCAAGACCGAGACACAGTAACCAGCGTGCTTGACAGCCTGAAGGCTGGCGCAATAGAGCAGAATGCGGCAGACTTCGATCCTTCGGGGACCGGAGGACCTAGCCATCAGAAGGACCAGACAGCCACTTCAAGATCAAGTCCAGACGATGCAGCTTCGACTGGAATTACAAGCATAACGACAGGATTGTCGGAGCTAATATGGACCGACTCAGACAACCTCGGACAGGACATGAATCATGCTTCGTTAGAATCTAAGACTGTGTGGCTGAGTAGTGTCTTTCCTGATATACCTCGACGAGAGTTAGGTGTCATACTTGAAAGCCACTCAGGGTCCTTAGACAGGGCGACTGATGAGCTTTTAAACCTTTCGTTCTTGAACCAGGGCACTGGGGATGCGTTTCCAGAGGATAAACCAGTCCCGAAAGGCATCGAAGCGTTTGCGGAAGACGCGATAGGGTCGCGGAAGTCCAGAAAGAAGAGAAGGAATAGAACAACTGACTCGTCGAGAACAAGTTCTGCCTCTTCATACATGCCTGAAGACGAGACGACCACTCACAATGTTTGGTCTACAATGTCTGATGACGTACAATTTATCACTTCGAGGACTGGCCTTCAGCCTCAAACTGTTAGATCAATTTATCACTCTAATGGTGCTCGTCTTGGACGAACAATCCGAGCACTTGCTGTGAAAGAGGGCACCGCTCATAAACCCAACACTATCGATGATCCTATAGTGGAGATCCAAATTGCTGAATTCAATACCGACTTTGAGAGCGTCCCCAAAGAGCAACTTTACGGTCTATTGACTCTGGCCCGAAACATTCCCTCTGCTGCTCGTGAACTGCTGGAAGCCATGATGGATGTGGACCGAAAAGCCGAGACTGTCAATCTCTGTCTGGATGCTCAATATGCACCCATTAAAGTCGAAGATGATCGACCCTTTATCACACCTTCTTCAGGTTCGTCATGGACGACGGTGAAACCTTATTCACGAGACTCAGCTGCAATTCACAGAGCCACGGCTTCCCAAAGCTTCAGCCAAGCAAGTGCCGCCTTCAAGAAGAGCAAATCCGATCGCCTTATGGGTGGTGCAGCCTCGTACTACGCCCAAGTCGGTCACGATCGAATGAGAATTGCGAAAGAAATTAATGCAGCAGAAGCAGACGCGCTTGTTGCTAGACAATCATCCCCGACCGTTCTTGACCTTCACGGTGTGAGCGTAGCAGATGCCGTCCGAATCGCCAGTGACAAAACGCAAAGTTGGTGGGAGGGGCTGGACGATGCGAAATATGCTCCAGGAGGTGGTGGACCGATGAGGGCAGGCTTCAAGATCGTCACCGGAGTGGGCACTCATAGTAAAAACCATGCACCCAGGATAGGGCCTGCGGTCAGCAAAATGCTGATCAGGGATGGCTGGAGGGTCGAGGTTGGGCATGGAGAAGTCATTGTGACTGGAAAGGCTCGACGTTCTTGAGTTATTGATGATTACCTTATTCGAATCGAATATTATATAGTACCAAGCTGCCTCTATTTACCGGCAGCCCAAAGCCCCCAAATACCTCATCGTTTGAAGCTTTATCTCCGTACTGATGTGACCATTCATTTCCACTATATGCAACTCACAAGAGTCTTTCAAAAGATTTCCTCAATGCCATCGGCATCCAAACGAGAAACATCACCTATATCTTCCCAACTCCCTCAACCTCTTCACTTCCTCTAAACACAATACTCACACTGTTAACACAATGTCTCTCATCCGTCGGGGTGGGGAAGCCCTCCCTAACAAACACATGGCCCAAATGGCCACCGCAGTTTGAACAGACGATCTCCCGCGCCGACGACGACGGGAATCGCGGGTCGCACTGCCGCGTAACCGCGCCGGGCAGGCTGTCGAAATACGCGGGCCAGCCGCTCGAGGACTTGAATTTGTGAGAGGCGTGGTATAGTGGGGTGGAGCATCCGGCGCAGGTGTAGACTCCGGATGGCGCGTAGTGCTTGTCGTAGAGATTGGCGAAGGGCTTTTCGGTGCCTTTGAGTCGGAGGATCCGGTATTGTTCTTTGGGGTTAGGGGTTGTGAGTTGAGGACGAGGATGAGAATGAGAGTATGGTCAGAGGGTCGGGGGTGGTTTGTGTACATACCTTCGCTGAGGACCGCCCGCCACTCTTCTTCCGTGCAATTGTCTGAGTATATTGGAAGCGGCGGTGGCGGCGATGGTGATGGCATCGCTACCTATTCCTGGCAAAGTCTGAAAAAAAAAGAAAGAAAAAAGCGATGCCGCCAGCTGTTAAGATATCTGGGTTTTCCGCCGAAAGGATACTTCAGGTGGAATGGCACCTCAGGATGGCAGTTCGAATGCGTTCCTCTGACCAAGGCATGAGTCTAGACTCGAGGAAATCAGCCTGCTATCTCCTGTTTTGGTTGCACGTTCAGACAGACGTGCTTGAGCTTCCTGCCACCTTGTGATTTTTATCGCCCATATCCCCTGACTAGTTAGTAATGGCTGCCGAGGGATGCAGGTGGACAAATATAGCAACAGGCTTCGTACGAGGTGATACCGGCAAAATAATGTCCTCTTGCGTCCAGCTGGGTGCCGATAAGTGAGTTAAACGTACTGGTTGTCGTACAGAGTACTCCGTACCGAGGGCGTAACTGTACTAGTGAAACAGACTTCCTGCCCTTCACTCAGAGAGAATCCCTGAGCCGGGATGCCCTGAAAAAGGGTACGAATGCTTATTTTGTGGTGGAAGAAAAACAAAGCCTTTCAACGAGAAATTCTCGGCCTTGCATAGAAGTGATAAATCATGGTCAGCAGCTCGGGTGCATCAAGCGGTCAACATACCCGGCTGAGTCAGGTTTGTGGAACACATTGGCGATATTAGTCGCTTAAGAGACTCACGACAAGGCTGTGGGCGGGGCGCCCCGTCCCCGTCAGAGACCTCACCCCCCACAGCCTCCTTCCCAACACAGATAACCAAGTGATCGCAGCGCCAGGGCCGTCCTTTTTCTGGTCTAGATGGTAGCTGATCATAGCCTATCGATCGTCAGGACAAAGAATGTGGCTAGAAGGCAATGGGTGATTTATTAGTGGGTGGAACATGGAGTCAACACCCTTTCCGATCGGGCTACCAGACGCCACCCCCCTCCAACAGGCCACTATTCTCCCACACTATTTTCTCTCGAATCAGCTACAGACCCCCATTGGATGATTACACATAATCTTGCACCTTGCACCCCCTCCCCATTGGCTCTCTCAGTTCCTCTAATTAGCCTCCATTAGGCGAGGTCACCTACGAGATCTTCGGCAACGAACTAATCAAAGGTTTCGACGGAGCTTTCGGCAGAAGCGTTTGTCGAAGCAGGATATATTGACGCAATTTTCTCAAACTGGAACAATGAACAAGCCGGCGCTGATGATGGTGACGAGGGTGCCGATGACTTTCAGGGCGCTGTTAACCTCAAGAGTTGAGGCGCCGCTGCTGCCTGATGTGCTGGCTGCCGCCGAACCCGTGGATGAAGAGGTTGCGGAGCTTGAACCAGTGCCTGATGCAGAAGCGGTTGAAGCCGCGCCAGTGTCATTCTGCTTGACCACGGTACCAGCAATAGTGGCATTGGCAATCGCTGGGAAGGGGACGTCTGGATATGCGGAACAGGTGGCGTTGGGGTCGAGTGGGCAGCTCTCCGAGATACAGATGGCTTGTAGCTGAGGCCCTGCAGATGCTGGAATGACAGCCGCAGCTGGAGAGCAGCGATTTCCAAAGGTGGCCTCTAGTGCCTTGAGGGTGAAGTCGCAGTCGGGTTCCTCGAATCCGAGAGATCTGGCGGCTAGCACGATCTGTTCGTTGAAATATCCGCTCTCCCAGGGGTCGGACTTCATGAACCTGAAAAATTGTTAGAGTGAACAGTTCAGGTATGGAGAACAGGTTGGGCAGCTACATACTTGTGCACCTCATACATGCTGGCGACGCCCTTGTACTTGGGGAAGTCTGCTGATCCTTGCTCGCTGCATCCGTAGAATTCTCCAAAGTATTGATAGACGTGTGTCAAGAGAGCACTGTATAAAAGAGTCTTATTAGTAGCCATTGGAGCATAAAGATCGGTGTTTCAGGTTTCATACTATTGATTAGATGTATTCGTGTTTGCAGGCTTATTAGCCAATAGAGCCTCGGCACCACCATCGTCCAAGAAGTTTTTGGCAATGCCAGTGCTTGCATTGTTGTAGCCGTTGCTTGAGTAGTAGGCACCGGTGAAGTAGTTCAAAATATTCACCTCGTGACCGGAATAGTTTGCTGGGGAAGCAACTCCAGCAACCGCAATGCCAACGTTGAGGGTTGTGTAGTTGCCGAGAATGAAAGTGTGGGTGAGCGTCTGCATGAGCTTCAATTGACTCAATGCAGAGTTCTCGACTCCGAGGAGGAGAGGCGTATAGTAGTCACAGATGGTCACATTTTCTGGACGGTCAGCTTTAACAGCCACGCCCAAGGCAGCGACTGCGATCAGGGTCTCGAAAAGCATGATGACAGTGTCAAAATCGTCAAACACAAGAAGCTGTACTCCGTACTGATTGTCTAAATCTTCCCAAAGAAATCTGGGTTGAGCAAAATGCGTTTGTCGTGGTTAAGCCGCAGTTTAAATTCAATCAAGCTGTGGATCAGTACCTCGCAACTTGAGTAACGTCATGGGGGCCCTTGGCCCTTTTGATGCAAGGGGTGGCAGGAGCGTGGCAGAGCATTGTAAACTAGACCATAGATAGAGGAACCCGTTATTAATCGGTGCACATTGCCCGATCTCTTACGGAAGTGTCGAATCGTGAATCGAGAAATGTTGCTGGAAGTAATCTCAGCTCGTCGAACGCTTCCTAATCGGGAAAGTGAAATATATGGTCCCCAGATGCGGGCTGCGGGGCCAGGTACGCGAAGAGCGAACTCACCAATCGATTTTGGACAATTAGATATCGGCGAAACGATAGGACAGGCATGCTGCGCAATAGACGTGATGTGAGACGTCCCTTTATCAGCTTCATGATTGTACCTCGCGAAATGTCATCCAGAGAGGAAGTCGTCGAATTGGCAGGGCTGTAGCGCGGCCGAGGCAGATCCACAGATCATCGACGTGCACCATCTAGTGGCAGATACCTCTGTATCTCCCACGGGCACGCGGCATCTGTTTATTCCTGGGGTAACATCGACCAGCACCCCGTTGGCTATTTGAATAGACAGACTCTTGGGGTCTATGGTAGTAGGACATGTCGGTGGACAGCATGTACGGAGGGCTCGCAACACTAATGGATTTTTACAGCTCTGGTGGAAGCAGAAGTTCAAAAACCCTTTAACTTCTTGTGTAGGATGTCACCGGAGTCGTGGCTTGAGTGAGGTATATGTTATATATCCGTCCTTGTACTAAAGACGAGCACAGATGAAATTGAAGTTGGTTTCACAGCAAGCCACTACTTCTTACTCAGTACCGAAACTAACCTATCTAGGCGATCTAGAATTAGTTAGTAGACTAGTCCGCAATGGTACTAGCAAGGTCACCATCATCTCGGCATAAGAGTACAAGGACTCGCCTTCTCGACTCCAAGATCGGGTTCGATAGCAGACCTCGTTACTATGTGACCTTTTCGCCAGAGGTTTTGGATGTCGCACCTCCGCCAGATCCCAGAGCCAAGCCTGAGCGTTACGCACTTGTGTTGTTGCATAAGTCTATACAGATTGCTGCATGAATGGCACACCCGGATAGAAGGCCGCTGGGGACAGCAATTGTCAGTGATCCAAGTTCAACTTCATGATATATAATACTGCCCTGATGGTTGTCGCCACACTCACCGTCAGTCATTTGATCAAGGGCCAAGGCCGATCTCTCTTGCTACGAGATACGATTTGTCTTGCTGATATTGTGCCCAACTGAACGCATCCCCCTTCCCCGTATGGACGGAAAAAAGGACAATTTTCAACCGTGCAATGTTTTCATTTAGGAAAAGGAGGTTCCTTTGACTTCGAGGTGACCAATACAACGGATGAGAAGACAAAGTCATAGTTCTGTTGCACGTCCTGATATGGAAAGTTAACTAGTGGCAATATCGTGTGTCCATGCACATCAGGTCGCGTTCATACTGGAGGTCTCTCAGTTCAAAGGACCGAGATTGACCTTTGCTTCTGGATTGGTATCAAAGATAAACGGCCTTGAGGACTTTCAATTCGGATCAAGCCAGGCATTTGTTGAAGTTGAGGTCATTGCGGCACTCACTTGTTATTAGCCCATCTGCCAGCTAAGCTTGCAAATTCACTGCAAATCTCCTGGTTCTAACATTATTTGCGATGAAGTGATAGCGGATTTAAGCCATGCGGGAAGTCTTCCAGGCCAACATTGGGACGCATGGAAGGGTGAATAGGAAATGGATTCCTAGCCTTCCGATCCTGTGTTACGACATATTCGTATGTACGTATTTCAACAGAGACTATTTTTATTTTTATTTTATTTCATTCTTCGGCACAGGTTTGATTGATCTGCCATTGGCCTTCAATGTGGTCGAGCAGGGAGAACAAATCTGTGCTTGATGCACGTCGTAATCTCTGATGTAAGTACGGAGTACTCCGTACAGGCTCCGTATTCCGTCGTCCTCCATACTACGGTGGAGCATTTATCCCACTTGCTCCCCTCGGCGGCAATAGGCGCCTCGGACACTCTAGTTAGTGCCGAATATTATTGACCACCGCAGCCCAAGGTGACGGGTCCCATTATTCGTTTGAAGACACGATTCATCCTGCCACCCTTATGCCTTTATCCTTGAACTCATCACTCCTTGATCCCACGTTTGTGCTTAGCGAGACGTGTTGCCTCGTGAAGGTCTGAATCTTTCTGTGATTCTCGTTGTCCATTCCCTTCTTTTTGAACAGTTTTCGGCCACTCCTTGGACAAGCGAGCCATATCTACCATGTCCCGACGGCCTGCTGCAGGCGCTGACAGAGCCACTCAAAATGCACAAACCTTGAAGGCCCTTGTCAAACTCGAGGGTAACAAAGTCTGTGCAGACTGCAAGCGGAACAAACATCCACGATGGGCGAGTTGGAATTTGGGCGTTTTTGTCTGCATCCGCTGCTCGGGCATTCATCGTGGAATGGGAACCCATATCAGCAGAGTCAAGTCTGTCGACCTCGATGCATGGACCGATGAACAGCTTCAGAGTATACTACGATGGGGAAATACAAGGGCCAACAAATACTGGGAAGCCAAACTGGCACCTGGACATCAGCCCTCTGAAGCAAAGATTGAGAATTTTATCCGAACCAAATATGAATCCAAGAGATGGGTCATGGACGGGCCGATGCCTGATCCATCAACACTGGATGCTGATGGAGACGACAATGTCCCTCTTAGTATTGTTCAAGAGAAAGCAAAAATTGAAAGGTCGGCATCCCAGCGTCAGGCAGCAAGCCAGCAAACTAGGCCACAACCACCACCTGCCCCCGCGGCGAATGTGAACTTGTTCGACGACTTTGCTCCAGCTCCTCCACCAGTGAGGCCAAGCACTGCAGACATCCCAAACGCACGGCCAACCCAAACAGCGCCGCCTGCTCCAAAGCCAGCTTCCAAGCCACAGGACTCTTTGCTCGGATTGGATTTCTTTGGCAACGCACCGCCCGCAGGTGTTGCTCGACCTTCGAGTGCTGCTGCTAATGCAGGCACAACAGCAAACTCGAGAGGTGACCTGAAAAGTTCAATTCTCTCCTTGTATGCGAGCGCTCCAAAGCCACAACCAGCGCCTCAGCCTCAGCATGCACGTGAGCCGTCTTTCGGTGGCATGACTTCAACTGCGCCACCTCGAAAGCAGGACGCGTTTGGAGGGCTTGCAGACGCGTTCAGTGGTTTAAGTTTTCCCAGCACGAATGCACCAAAGCCTGCGGCAGCACAAGCCCCATCTGCCTTCTCTGGGTTCAATAACTTTGCAAACCCGGTCCCTGCAAAAGCGACTCCCTCTGCACCTCAAGTGACTTCTCCTCCTCCTTTGATTGGTGGAAGCTTTTTTGACAGTCTGCCCTCGAAGGCACCGGCTCCCAAGGCCAATGTCACCTCGCCTTCAAGCTCAAATGGATTGGACTTCTCATTTACATCGAATATCCAAGCTACCTCACCCCCACCACCAAAACCTGCAACCAAGCCTGTGGCGGCATCTATACCACAAGATTTGTTTGCCAATGACGATTTTGGTGGATTTGCCAGCTCTACGCCAGTCTCCCCCCCTAAGCCAACACCAGCAAAAGTGACATCACCAGTCGTCAGCAGCAGCAGCAACAGTAACGCCTTCAACTCTGCTTTCAATCTATCTTCGCAACCAGCACCAGCAGCCACCCCAGTCAAGGCCCCGGCCGCCGTTCCGACCAACTCTGCATTGTTTGATCCATGGGGCTCCTCAGGCAATGATAGTAGTCCTTGGGGTGCTCCAGATCCTACACCAGCGCCCGTGCAAGCACAAGCAGCTCCATCGAAAGTTGAGTTGGGAAAGGCACCAGCGCATATCACACCCAATGATATCTCAGGAGGTTGGGGAGCACCAATATCATCATCCAGCAACAAACCGGCACAACAACCCACCGTAGCTGCGGATGAAGATTTTGGTGGATGGACATCAGCATCAACATCACAGACACCTGTGACTGGCCCTCCTAAGGCAAGTGGTGGATTCGGCGGGGCAAGTGATCCGTTCGATAATCCCTGGGGTTAGTGAAGGGATAAGGGATAGAGTGAATACATAACTTGAGCAGAGATAACGAGCAAATCCAGCCATGCCATGATATGAAAATGAGATGAAATGTAGATTCAGCAGCACAGGGCGAACCCCACTTGCAAGTGAGCACGAGAGCAGGCCAGAAATGGTAATATTTAAAGGCTGGAATGGAGTGCTTTCGGTCTGATACAAAATACAAACAGCTGTAGGACCGCCCTCGGCAAGCAATAGCAGATTTGAGATGAGTAAGCTTGGCATTCAGGAGGGCCTTGACCCGCTTCAGTCCCTGGGGCTTCTACTTTTGCTTCTAGGTGGCCCTAGGGGCGCGAGGCTAGGGCTTTAGGCTGACGAATGAAGGGAGGACATGCGGAGCAGGGCCGCCACCACATCCAGGGCGTGCCTAATTAAACAGGAACAAGCAACTCCCTTGCCTGTCCTAATTGGCCCACATGGCGCCGCTTCTCGTCTTTGGGCTTGGAGTGCCCGTGCCATTGCAAGTCGCCCGCCCATCTTTCGTTCTTGCGCTTGCAGTGTTAGCAGTGCTAGGTGTGGTACAGCGTCCCTGTGCTATGTGTACCACTGCTAATTAAGTTAAGTTGCTAACTATTAAGTCAACTTAGTTGCTGCCCTCTCTGCACATCACCACAAGCCTGATTTAGCAGAACACGATCAACTCCCTTGACCTCATCTTGATCCCTACTCGTACGAGCATGGCACACGTCCATATAATACTGGTCCACAGATATTCATACACCCATCTAAGCCCACGAACACGATAATCATCTCACCCAGACCCCCCAATCCTATATCCGACTGTTCCAACCCCCGATCGCCATTGATTCCTGTCCGTCCTCGTCTCTCCTCCTTTCCTCCCTTCGACGCCTATCTGCTATCGAGTCCGATGATTACAGGAGAACCGCCAGAAGCAGTGACCTGTCGGCGTTTTTGCGCAGGAGGCCTGCCGGAACCAAGGCGGGTGCCTGAGACTCCATTTATCGCACTTGCATCTCACGAATATACGCCCAACCTCGCTGTTTGGGCACAGTGAACCATCTGGTCCGCTCGATGCAGGTTAGTAGCCACATGTCATCTAATCGAAGGACGAGGGATGTGCCCAGAAGGATTGGCACCCATCGCTGGATCAAGATCCTGCCCTTCCGCCATTGCCACGAATCACCACACGTTATCCTGATTGAAAACGCCGTGACTGACATCTTCCTGCCTGCAGACTTCTACTCGAAGCCGAGACAATGGCGCGAGCTTCGCTGCTCGGAGGGGCCACCTTCCTCAGCTGTCGATAAGCGACGAGAGCCACCATGTCACTGAAGCCATTGGCTATATGTACGGCGACGAACCGGAACAAGACTCTCGCGGTCAAACCCCCTATTCACACCATAATACCACCTCCCAAACTCAAGTCGCAGTCAATGGCGACCAGATCGATTATGAGCAGGGGATAGCGCAGAGAAGGAGGTCTATTCCACGGAAGCAGCTGCCACCATCGCATTCTAGAGACTCCTCAAACGATATGTCTGCTTCGCAGTCAAATGGTGTCTCCCGGTCGTCTCCTACTCAGAGCTATTCGTGGGAGCATCCAAACCACTCCTCCTCGCCTCCCCCCGCGTCCAGAGAACGCTCCCCCTCCGAAACAGCGACCTCGCATTTCCCTCTCAATGACATCGACTACGAATCCAGCCCAGCTGCGGTTGCGCAAGAGCTGAGCAACCTTCAAGCCCTGAGGCGGATGTCCATGAGTGTAGGTGCAACAGACGATCCAGATCTGCCACAACTGAGCGCCGCCGGGATGCCCAGCGCCCCATCGTCACACTCCAGCGAAGATGACGCCTCGCGACTATTCTGGGTGCCCGCTCGCCTGCATCCGGAATTGGCACCCAAGGAATTCAAATCATTTTTGGATAGCAAGGCGGAGCAGATAAGAAGGAGGTCAGGAGAGCTCTCAGCATTTACATCACCCTCATCCTCAAGACCTAGTTCTCTAAGTGTTGAGAGCACCGGCAGCGCCGG
>Ga0105239_10000071_pt1 | contig 143060 bp, 114 predicted proteins | sample KBSC44metaG_FD_92761 | JGI IMG/M metagenome (GOLD analysis project Ga0105239, IMG submission 92761) | Corn rhizosphere microbial communities from Kellogg Biological Station, Michigan, USA - KBS C4-4 metaG | ecosystem: Host-associated > Plants > Roots > Rhizosphere > Soil | place: Michigan... | reverse complement strand
TTCCAGGGCAAGGACAAAAGCACCAACATGGTATTACCGCTGCGCTTTGGTTACGAGTTTAAAATTTATGATTCCTATGAGCAGGTAGGTTATACCATTACGCTGGGTTACGAACACAATTATGCTTTTGGTGAAGGACTCGATGGCTATAATGATCCTCCGACAAAGTTTAAAAACAATGCGCCCGACCAATATGCCCACTTTACGATAGGCTTCCGGTATAATTTTGGCAATACGGTATCTTATAATAAACTGATCAGAAATTCCGGATTTTAAAGAAGAACCTTGTTGTAATAATTGGTTGGCAGTTTAGGCGGTAACGTAGAAAAAGTTAGTTTATTATCGGTATTGCCAACATTCCATCGTGCCCGATGGCCATTTCGTCGGTGTAATTAGCTTGTGTGTCGAAGCAGTTTAAACTTAATCCAAAAACAATCAAATTTATGTAATATCTGTGATTGGTAAACTGATTTATGTCATAGTATTAAATAAATAGTTCTTTTTAACACCTCTGTTAATTAATCACCGCAGCGAGTAATAATCAGGGATAAGAAGTATTGATCAATCAAGATATTAAGCAGCCTCAAATTTCAATAATTGGTCATAATCTAATGAAAGTACACAGCAATATTTGGAGTTTAATGAGTTTTAAAATAGGTGCTTGTTTATTGCTACTGGTTTTATCAAATACAGTTAAAGCCGGAACTTTTGATTGGACTGGTAGAAACAGTACCGATGTAACAGATGCCGGAAATTGGGCACAAGCCGGTTTAATAGCTTGCCCTGTGGCTCCCGGCGCTAATGACGATGTAAGAATTGGTGTTGCTACTACTTATACCCTTATTAGTGGTTTGTGCGTAAATTTAGGAAGCCAAACCCTTACACTTACCCGTTTCCCGATTGTAGCTGCCAATACAACCTGGAAGTCTATAACCTTTGGCAATAATGGCGTTACAGCTGCCACATATTATTTGCGAAACACCTCGGGAGCACAACAAAGCTTTGGAACAAAATATACCATGCTGTTAACGGTTAACAATAATGGTGCAACTTCAACTACATTAACCGTAACCGGAAACATAGCCCAAAATCACTATGCAGGTGCGGCCGACCCCAGGAATATTTTTAATGCTATCATAGCCGGAACGGGGAGTGTACTTTGCCAGGGAAACGTAGTAGTAGGGGATGCCACAACGCAACCAGCTGGCTCCGTTGCTGATGTTGCCTTGTTTTCGGCTCAGGTAAATCAGTTAACTATCAACGGGAATATTTTACTCAACTGCAACGGGGTTAATAATGCAAGCAGTGGACAGGTTTGTTATCCTTGTTTTTCGGTAGAAAAAGGGACAACAACGCTTCTGGGGCAAATGAATCTTGTTAAAACCTTTTCACCTACAATTAATGGCTTTGCGGGTTTAAATCCGGGAGTACTTGGTTTTAAGGGTTATGGCCAGGTTATAGCTGATAATACAGGTTATACAGCCACTGCTGTTGGTAACGCTAATACCTTTGAGTTAAGGAACAAGGCCCCAATTATTACCCCATTGATTGATAATTTTTATGTTTATTTTACATTCGGTGGTAGCAGTGGCACTACCTTGTTTAGTGATAATAATGCCGAAAATCAAATAGTTTACACCGCTAATGAGCCATCAACCACCACTACAGCAACCTACATAAATACAACATCCCCGGCATATTATAACCTGACATTTTCTGGTGCGAGTACAAAGGTTGCTGATAAAAACAGCACCATTAATGTGGCTCCCATACAAGGTTTAACCGTTGGCAACAATTGGACTACGAGTGGTGGCATTGTGAATTTAAATACCAACGATCCTACGGTTACTGTAACAGGTGGTTGGACAAACCAGGCATCAACAGTGGTTAATCAAGACGGGGGAGATATTATTATTAAAGGCGCCGTTAGCAACACGGGCACATTTAATCTGGGCTCAGCTAATTTTTATATAGGGGGCAATTACACTAATAACAGCGGAGGTGTATATACACAAAGCACAGGTACTACCTTTTTTAACGGAACGGGCGCGCAAACCTTGCTTGACAATAGCTCTGCGGGTACGGTATTTAATAAGGTAACCTTTAATGGTGTTAATGCCGCCAGTGTTTCAACCATGAACGCTGGTACTGGCAATTTTTCCGTATCACCTACCGGTATATTAACCATGACAAGCCCAGCAAAGCTGGTGGCGGGTACCAGTAGCACAGCATATCTTACTTTAAAGTCAACCGCTGCTTCAAGCGCTACGGTCGCGCCTATAAATTATACCACTCCCATAACAGGAAATGTGAATGTGGAACGCTATTTACAGGGAGGTTCCACGAGTCAGCGTGGTTATCGCTTAATGTCGAGCCCGGTTAACACTGGTGCTGGTATTTTTAATGTTAATTATGTAGCCGCCAACGCGTTCATTTCGGGACCGGGAGGTACTGCCAACGGATTTAATGCTACCGCTAATAATAACCCAACGCTGTATTTTTACCAGGAAAATGTACCTACAAGCAATATAACATTTACATCGGGCACATTTAAAGGGCTTGAAAAACTAACTGCAGGAAGTAATACGGTTAATATTACCGGTGTGGCTAACACTACTTTACCAGTTGGCAATGGCTTCATGTTTTATTTTATTGGTGATAATATTAATAACCTGGGCACAGGACCTGGGCAAAAAGGTGGTACCGTAGGTTTAGCGCCAGAAACGGTTACCCTTTCAGCTTCCGGAGCTTTAAATCAAGGTTCTATTAGCTTTACACCATGGGCATATGCAGGCTCTTCCGCTACATTAAGTAAACATAGTCCCGGAACGGGATATTATCTTTTGGGTAACCCGTACGCCAGCGCATTGGATTTAAACAATACCAATTTAAAATCAGGTAATACGGGGATCAATTTTTCCAATCCGGCTGCAGTTGCTACAAAATTCCTGGTTTTTAATCCTGTAAATAAAGGGTATTCTTATTGGGATCCGACCATTGGTACTACCGGTGGAAGTGATGGCAATGGAGCCTCAAGGTACCTGGGCAGCGGGCAAGGCTTCTTCATCACCCTGCTTGGTGCAACATCAACTACAGTAACCTTTACCGAGGCCGCAAAAGTGAATGGCAATCAGCAACCAACTCCCTTGCTGATGTCGGTACCAGGTCAAATGCATATTGCTAATGCAAGGCCGCCGGCCGCGCAATCCGTAAATTCCGTTTCAGCACAAAATACAAGTGAAGTTATCCCGGATATTAAATTGAAATTATCGGTAGATAGTGTTCGTAACGATAACTGCGCTATTTATTTTAAGAATGGTTGGCTGTCAACCTATGATCAGCAAGAGGATGGCAAAGATCTGGATGGATTAGGGCCAAGTGTATACCTTTCAAGTTATAGTGCGGATAGTGTGCGGTTGGCCTTGAATAAATACCCGGTGCCTTCGGCCTCCAGAACGGTGATCCCCTTGTATGTTAAGGGTTCCACATCTGGGATATATACATTCTCTAAAACCGAGATAAGTGGTTTGCCCGATTATTACACTGTTTTTTTACACGATAAGCTGTTGAATGATTCATTAGATATGACTCATAACAATACTTATAATTTTAATTTAGACAACAGTAATACAGCTACTTACGGCGCAGGAAGATTTGAACTGATTATTAATAAAAGTCCCTCAAATTATCACTTGCTAAGTTTTACCGGTAAAAAAGCAACCAAAGGAATTGATATCAACTGGTTAGTAGAGAATGAGGGAGACCTTACCTCTTTTGTATTAGAAAAGCAGGATCAAGCGGGGAACTTTAACTCCATATATCAGCTTAAAAGCACGGGTGCCAGCAACTATACTTATACGGACTTGCTTGCCTCAACCGGGGATAATGTATATCGCTTAAAGCAAACCGACCGGGACGGAACGGTAACCTATTCACCCAAAATCAGTGTTGTATACACGCTGCAGTCTCCTAACGGATCTGTTGTAAAAGTTTATCCTAATCCCGCCGAATCACAAATTCAAATGCAGATCGCGGACGAATCATCCAACAAGGCTTATAGCCTAAGCATCATTGGCCCAACCGGTTTTGTAATGAGCAAAAGGAAGGTTACAGGCTCAAGTTGGACAGCCAATGTGGGCTATTTTACCCCAGGTATATACATAGTTAATTTATATGATGCATCAAACGGGGCATTGATAGGGCAAGGAAAGTTTATAAAAAGATAGTATTTATTTCAATTGTTATGAAAAAGATAAAAAATATAAACAGCGTAAATAGGTCTTTCATCCGGAAAACTGCAGCGGTAATGCTTTTGCTGATTGTGAGTAATGTATTTATGGTATTAGCTGATGACCCAGGTGAACCATGTGACCTGAATGATCCGATAGGCACTTGTCCTATAGATACCTGGACAATGTATTTAGCGATAATTGCTGTGGTTTTTGCTGTTTTCTATTTAGTGAAAAAGAATAACATAAGCAGAAACACTTCGCTATAACTATTTTACTCCTCCTAAAGGGTATCTACTCAGCTTAATTAGGTATTTTAATATAAAAGTGATCGCCTCTGTTTTCTCCAAAGTCCGAGAAATTTTCAGGGCCAAGTGATGATCTGAAAGCTTCTGAAATATAAAAATCGTTCTGATAGGTTATGAGTTTTTGCACATTATTATTGAGTGTGTACAACGTTAAATAACTCTTGAAAAATAATGGACTTTTTCCTTGTTCAAATTTAGCCAGTTTTACTTTGAGATCACCGCCAAAGCCCGAAGGTAGTTTGGATTTGGCGAAAAGTGTATCGGCGATGTACTGGAACTCCTTACCATCAACATTGGTGATAGTTTTACTCACCTGGGAATGAGGCGGAATAAAAGCTACATTTTGTGGGAGTGTTACCTGCGCGTTGATACTGGCATCGGAGTAACGGATTCCCCGGCCTACAGATGTTCCTGAAAGCGTTCCATTTACCTGTAAAACGCCATCAGCATAGCTGGTGCTTTTTTTATTCATCACAAATGCCGAGCGTTCCCAATCGGCATAAATAGGCTCGTTAAGTTTGTTATAGATGCTTACGTGGATAGGTATATTTTCACCTGCAAAAGAGTAGAGGATCTTTACAGAGTCGTTTTCCAGTTTAAACTCACCGGTCCGTTCATTATGAACAGTGTTTGTACTGCTTAGGATATTCATTTGGTAGGTGCTGCATGACGATAACAGCGCTATCGCCAAACAAATGATAAGTAATGTTTTCATAGGTTGAAGTTTTGTATCGCTTTGACTTAAAAATATCTATGAAGTTTAATCAAAATCAGATTGTTATGATTTTTTCTGTAGAATCAGAAATAAACATCGCCCTAAAATAAAAAGCCCCCACAACACGCTGCGGAGGCTTTTGTTATTTGAAAACGATACTTAATAATAATAGGCGTTAGTTTGCACATTAGCGCTCAGTTTCTTTTGATCGGTGGCAGCAGTCAGGCCCTGTAGCCATATAGTATAAACTGAACCACTATTTAGTTTTAAGTCTGCCAACGTAACCAAAACGGTGGTAGTTCCTTTTTTACGAACTTCTAAGGTGTAAGTACTGTTGCCTTGTATAGGTACAAAAGCCGATGCTCCTTTATACGACTGGTTACTGGCCAGTAAAGCACCTGCTTTTATCCCCAGGTCAACCGCGCCTGCATCCGGACTAACATTTACCAGGCGGATGGTGGCTTTCCCTGCATCAGGGCGACTGATCGAGTCGGTGGTTAATATCATATCCGGAGTAGCAGTAACATTGGATAAGTACATCGAATAAAATTTTTGAGCAGTAAGACTAATGGTATCAGCTTTGAGCTTTTGCTGTGAGCCTGCTACATAAAAGGTAGCAACCCTTTTACCCGGAAAAGCTCTGATGTAATCAATCCCATGCCCGTAGTTAATAGGAAAATCATTGGCCCGGTTTTGATCCAAGAAGAAATTTACTGGTTGTGAGTCAGGTGAAGCATTGATCACCGAAAGATAGGCTACCGGTGGTTCAACATAGTCATTGTCATGATTTTTTAAGCAGGAAGTGAGTAGCCCAGCCAGCAAACACATCATCCCGACCATGCCTGCACGCCTTTTTAAATTTTGTTGAACGTATTTCATAAAATTAATTATTGTAGAGATCATCATATACTTAACCTTACGTATAACACTGGTATGAATGCTACAGATAACCGAAATTTTATCTGTAAATTAAATGTTACGTTCGGCGGAGTAGGAGGCTGTTAAAAATATCATGCTATTGTCTGTTTATGTTGAATTACCTGCCATGTTAAATAGGTGACCCGAAAAAGATGGATATTAGATGATATGAAAGCACTAACATTTTCCACATTTGGCGATCCCGGGGTTCTTCAATATCTGGATATTGCCCCGCCTGTATTAAAAGCAGGAGATATACTGGTTGAGATGAAAGCCATCGGGCTTAATTTTTCCGATACCGAGCGGCGTAAGGGGAATTACCATCTATTGGGCAAGCCGCCCTACATCGCGGGTTATGAGGGCGCCGGTATAGTAGCCGATAATAATGGGCATCCCGATTTTAAACCGGGCGACAGGGTAAGCTTTGGCGATGTACCCTTTGCTAATGCCGAGCTGGTTGCCGTACCTGTCACCCATGCTATCCCTTTACCTGCCGAAATAAGCTTTGAGACCGCCGCCGCTATACTTTTACAAGGTATGACCGCCCATTACCTGGCAACGGATAGCTATCCGGTTAAACCCGGCGAAACTGTACTGTTACATGCCATAGCCGGAGGCGTTGGCCAGTTGCTTACACAAATATGCAAACTGCTGGGCGCAAAGGTTATTGGGCTTACCTCCTCAGAAGCTAAAAGAACAACCGCCCTGGCAGCAGGGGCCGATGCTGTTTTTTTATATCAGGATAACTGGAAAGAAAAGGTACTGGATTATACGGGCGGCAAAGGTGTAGATGTGACTTATGACAGCGTAGCAAAAACCTTGAATGACAGCCTGGAGATAACCCGCACGTTGGGCACCGTAGTGCTGTATGGTAAAGCAGGCGGTTTGCCCGAGCCCCCGCCATCTTTAGAGTTATTGATGGATCGCTCACAAACCATTACCGGCGGTGATCTTTGGAGTTACCTGGATTCGAAAGAAGAGCGAATTAAACGGTCAGGTGTATTATTTAACTGGATAACCTCGGGGCAACTGGTATTGCAGGTTCCTAAAGCCTTTAAACTGGCCTATGGCAAACTGGCTCACGAGTATATGGAAAGCAAACAGAGCACCGGGAAGATCATTTTAATTCCGTAATCAAACAATATAAATTAAATGAAACAGCCCGAAGATGATTTTATAATAACCGTTACAGCGGAATTTGTAAAAGTTGAACATCCGGAACGTGAAACAGAAACCTTGTTCTGGAACGACCTGGAAGCCATATTGCTCATCAATACCGATTCGGGGCCCTGGTTGCCGGATATATGGTTAACATTAGCAGGGAATGATAGCGGTTGCATAATCCCACATGGTACTATGGGATTCGAGCAGGTATATGATATTGTTTCAAAATACAAAGGGTTTGATTTGAAAACGTTACCCGCTCTATGACGAGTACCAATAACGCCGAGTTCTTACTCTGGACTAAGCCATAATTGACTGTTAAAATATCCCTGCCCCCGGGGCTCTTAAAAAGAGCCCCGTATTGGGGACAAGGAACTTATAGTACCGACATTATACAATACGTTGAAAAAAGTGTATTCGATACACCGGTTGAATAATTTTTATGTATTTAATCATCAGTTAAAACATTTTACCAATAAAGCTTAATAATAATTTTACCCACGGCATTTGGCTTTTATCCTTATCTTCATGGCTCCTTATCAGCAATTACTTTTATGCCGATGCCAATCAAAAAAATCATATTTAAAACACTTAAAATAAGTGGAATAACACTGGTAGGTCTACTGGCGTTGATGTTTCTCTTGCCGTATCTTTTTCCACAGACCATAACTAACAAGATCAAGCAATGGGCCGGTGGCAGTATCAACGGCAAACTGAATTTTACCAGCACGCGCTTGTCGTTCTTTAAAAGATTTCCGGCGCTTACCCTTACGTTAAATGATTTTTTGTTAGACGGCAGCGCGCCTTTCCAGAATGATACGCTGGTGGCAGCCAAAGAAGTTTCGCTGGCGATAGATCTTTCGTCGGTATTTAAAAGCAAAATCAATATAAATAAAATATACCTGAGCCAGGCGCTTATCAATATTAAGGTGGATAGCAGCGGTAAAGCCAACTATAACGTATACCAATCAAAAGGCAGCAAGCCCGCTAACGCGGCCGATACCAGCAGCGCTTCATTGGGGATTGAACAAATTCTGATTGAAAAAAGCCGCTTGGTGTATGATGATAAGTCGGTGCCGATGCAAATTGAGGCCAGCGATTTTAACTATAAAGGCAGCGGCGATCTGAGCAAAGATATTTTTGATCTGTCGAGCCATATCGCGGCGGCATCTGTCGATTTTGTTTACGGTGGCAAAAGCTACGTTCACCATAAAAAAGTAAATGCCGACCTGGTCACCAGTATCAATACCAAATCATTGGCTTTTGCCTTTCAGAAAAACGACTTGCTCATTAATAAGCTCCCGGTTAAGTTTAAAGGCCGGTTCGAGTTCCTGAAGGAGGGCTATGATATGGATTTCAGGATCACATCAGACCAAAATGACCTGGGTGATATTTTTACCGCCCTGCCTGCCGAGTACGAAAAATATGTAGACAATATGGATATCAGCGGTAACGGTAACATACAGATTGCGCTTACCGGTAAATACATCGCCTCCAAAAACATCATGCCCGATTTTACTTTCAATATTAAGGTACGTGATGGCGCCGTAGTGAACAAAAGCACGCCAGAGCCGGTAAAAAACCTGTTCATCAATATGGATGCAAGGCTGCCAGGCCTCAATCCGGACAGTTTGAACCTCAATGTCGATTCGATCTATTTTAACATCGGTAAAGATTATTTTGGCTCGGTGATCAAAGTAAAAGGTATCAAAGAACCGCAGATCTTCGCTAAGATCAATACCGAGGTTGACCTGCAAAAATGGAACCGTGCCTTTGGCGTTAAAGCAGTTGATTTGAAAGGACGATATTCGCTGCACTTGCTGGCCGAGGGTAAATACGCCAAAGGACTGAAAAGAACAGGCGGGTTACGACCAAAGACAGAAACGGTGATCACCAGCATCCCTAAATTTACCTTGCACTCTGCATTTACCGATGGGTATATCAAATACGCCAACTTGCCCGAAGCGCTAAAAAATATCAGCTTCAATCTGAATGCCGCCTGCCCCGATCATGACATAGCCCATGCTACTCTGCAGGTAGATAACCTGAATGCCATTGCGCTAAATAATTATATCAAAGGATATCTGAAACTAAGCAACACTGCCGGGGCTATGATCGATGCGGGGCTTCAAACCAAATTCCATCTGAGCGATGTGAAACAATTTTTACCTGCCGATAGCGGTATGGACGTACGCGGCGACCTGGATGCAAACCTGCAAATTAAAGGCAGGTACATTCCCGAACGTGGGATATTCCCGGTTACCGATGCCAAATTGGAGCTGAAAAATGGTTATGTACAAACCAAATATTACCCGCACCCGGTGCAGGATATACAGGTGAGCGCGGATATCACTAACAATACCAGCTCATTAAAAGGCTTGAAAGTGAATATCAAACCCGTATCCTTTAACTTTGAAGGGCAGCCTTTTATGCTGAAGGCAGATCTGCACAATTTTGATGATCTTAACTATCGTGTAGCCTCACGCGGGCAGTTGGATATTGGCAAAATATATAAAGTTTTCGCTGTAAAAGGCTATGATGTAAAAGGCTTTATCAGTACCAATTTTTCCTTAAAGGGTAAACAAAGCGATGCTCTTGCAGGCAGATATAACCTGTTGGCTAACTCCGGCACCATGAAAGTGAAGGATGTTACACTGCGGTCTGAATTATTCCCCAAGCCTTTCCTCATCAAAAACGGCCTGTTCAGCTTTAATCAGGATAAGATGAAGTTTGACCAGTTTACGGCTAATTACGGTAAGTCGGTTATCATTTTGAATGGCGCACTATCCAACGCGATTGATTATGCCGTTAAACCAAATTCGGTATTGAAAGGGCAGTTTAATTTACAAAGTGATCTGATAGTAGCTGATGATTTTATGGCCTTCGCGGGAACTCCGGCATCGGCTAAACCTACGCCTACCAAATCAAATGGCGTTATACTGGTACCCGCCAACCTCGATCTTGATTTTGCCGCCAATGTAAAAAAGGTAAAATACATGGGGCTGGACATTAGCGATGCCAAAGGGCAAATGAGCATCAGCAAAGGGCAGATCATCCTTAAACAAACCGGCTTTACCCTGATAGGCGCGCCAGTGGTTATGGACGCTACCTACGGCAGCACCACACCGCAAAAAGCGTACTTTGATTACCACATCAACGCCAAAGAATTTGATATCCAGCGCGCTTATAAAGAAGTGAAAATGTTTCATGATATGGCCTCATCGGCTGCGCATGTGCAGGGTATTGTATCGTTAGATTATAAGCTCAACGGTAAATTGAACGGCGATATGAAACCCATCTATCCTTCCATAAAAGGTGGCGGCGTACTTTCGGTAAAAAAGGTGAAACTGTATGGCTTTAAACTATTCAGCGCGGTAGGTAAACAAACCGGGCACGATAGCCTGGCCAAGGGCGATGTAAGCAAAGTAGATATCAAAAGCACCATCGCCAATAATATCATGACCATTGAACGTACCAAAATGCGTATGGCCGGTTTCAGGCCGCGGTTTGAAGGTCAGGTAAGTCTGGATGGCAAACTAAACCTGCAATTCAGATTAGGGTTGCCGCCATTCGGCATATTCGGCATCCCGATGACCATCACCGGCACCCAGGAAAACCCCAAAATAAAAATGGGCAAGGCCAAGAAGGAAGATGAGCTGAAGGAAACAACGGAGGATGATAAGTAATAGGTGTATTACAATTTTTAATCGGAAGATGACAAATTTGGACAAATATAAAGCTGATTTAGAAGCGCTATATGAAAAGGGTGTTCGTTTACAATTAGGTTTACTTAAAGAGTTGAAACGTTTAGATGAAGTACCTCATAAGGATGAACTTTTAAAAAAATATACTCCTTTAAACTTTAGGGATAATTATGAGGGGTGGTATACCGAAGCTTTAACTGTTGTAAATCAATTAATGCCAAATAGAGTGGATGATTTTGTTAAGCTCTATAAGAATGAGCGGAGAAAGGAAATTGATTTTTTGACATACACTATTTCCGATTTCATCATTGGGTTAGTGACTACAAGGGGGGGAGCTGTAAAAGTAGACGGAAGTGCAGCATTTCCTAAATTTCAACAGCAGTTAAGTATTCTAAAAGCATTACAACAGAGATTTACCAGCTCGTTATTTGATATTAAGCAGTTAGTTCAAGCTGATATATTTGATACAGAAATAGAAAGTGCAAAGGAGTTAAGTAAGAAAGGCTTCTTTAGAGCTGCGGGAGTTATTTGTGGTGTAGTTATCGAAAAGCATTTAAATCAAGTGTGTAATAATCATAAAATTCCATTGGGGAAGAAAAATCCTACAATTGCAGATTTTAATGATTTATTGAAAAATAGTAATGTAGTTGACGTAATTGTTTGGCGTTTCATTCAACGTTTGGCTGATATAAGGAATTTGTGTGGCCATAATAAAGATAGAGAACCTTATAAAGAAGAGGTGGAAGAGTTAATACAAGGAGTCGATAAGATCATAAAAACTATTTACTAACCTCTCTTTCGCGCAAGATTTGTGCGGTTGTTGGCGGATAACTGACTTGTGCTTTACAATATCACAAGTCCTTTAATCCCAAAAATCCCGGTTCAGTCAACCTCTTACCATGTCGGGTTAAATTTTACCCAATAAATATCATCACTGCCATTACCTGCTTCGTTTAGCTGTGCCTTGATCTGCTCATAGGTTTTACCGTTTTTGTTAAGCATTTGTGGGTTTAACCGTTTGCTGGTGAACAGGAGATATTTTTTGTCCCAGGTTACAAATGGGCAATAGTCAAGCGTGGTAGTATTGATGGGTACGGGCAATCGTTTTACCGGGAGCCAGTTACCAGCTTTATCTTTCTGGCTGATATACATATCCCCGCGACCCATATCATCCGGTCGGCCGTAGGATGAAAGCAGGATAAATTGCTCATCAGGATCAACAAAGGCATTAAATTCATCGTATTTGGTGTTGATATCTTGGGGCAGGCTTTCGGGTTTGCTGTATCCGGTTGGTGTGGCTTTAAAAAGTACAATATCCTCATCTCCTTTACCATAGTCGGCTTCTACGGTTATGTATAGATTACCGCTACGGGTAATGCTGGGATAAAACTCATTTTTAGCGGTATTTACACTGGGTCCCAGGTTTTCGGGTTTACCCCAGGTGGCATTACCGGTTCGTTTAACCCGCCATATATCAAAATCTTTGCGGGCACCGGTATCCAGCAAGGGCCTGTCTGATGAAAAATAGATCCATTGCCCGTCCGGAGAAAATGCGGCTTCATGATCATTGTCGCGGCCCGAGAAAGAGGCTACTTCCGGTTTACCCCACTGGTTATTTTTTTTAACCAGGTGCAAAATAACACTACCTACTATACGCGGCCGCTCCAGGGTGAAAAATATCTCGTCGCCTTTGGGCGATATGGTAAAATCACGATTGCTCAGGCCGTCACTTAATAATCCTTTAGCAAAAATGCTGGGTGTATCAGTGGGCAATGCTGCATCAGGGTAAGTTACCTGGGCAATGGTTTTACCTGCTATCAGTGTAAAAGCCAGAAGGGTGATGAGTTTGTACATCAGGTGCTTAGGTTTGGTTTATATCAAATATAATGTTTACCGGGCTGTAAATCCTCACCCTATCAGGGTGATTTAGAAGTACCTGCAAATAATTAAGCCGATGTAACAAAGGAGGCGATTGCTTATCAAAATATTATGAAGACCTTTATAGCCACTATCAGCCTTTTTGTACTTTCTTTATTCCATACCAGCGAGCAACAAAATTTCGATGCTTTTTCCAGCAAGTTTGCGAGTGGTTATAAAGCCCTCAACCTGCCGGAGCTCGACCTGAGCTATGTAACCGGGCTGGAACGTATCGGTTCGGCAGAGGCTTTGCAAAAACAACTCAAGTTTTTCAAATCGGTACAGGCCGAACTCGCCATTTATAAACCCGTAGAGCTAAGCCCCTCCCAAAAAACAGATTACACGCTGATTGCCTATGAAACCAAACTCAACCTGGAACATATAGCTTTAGAGCAGGATTGGCTTAAGCATAAACCGGCGCAAATACCAGCAGGTGGCATCATCACCATACCCAATGGCAAGGCCTGGTACGCGTATTTATTAAAACGTTGGGTTGACGCCGACGTTACGCCCGATCAGATTTACCAGTTCGGTTTGTCCGAAGTTACGCGTGTACAAAAACATATAGAAGCCGTGAGGGTGCAAACCGGTTTAAGTGAAGATGCGTTTTACAAGCATTTAAATGATTCTTCCTTTTTTGAAAAAGATCCAATTAAGGTACAGGAGGCGTTTGAACATACCAAGGCCATTGTATATGCCAACTTGCCCAAACTTTTTAACGATACAAATATCCCGCCGCTAAAAATAGAAAAAGGAGCCGCCAAGCAGCTGGCACAAACACCGGGCTATTATAATGACAATATTTTTTACTATAACCTTTTTGATAAGCCTTACAATAAGCGGCAGTTCGATTGGCTTTTTATTCATGAGGCTGTACCCGGGCACCATTATCAGCTAAGTATAGTGGCACAGACAAAAACATCCGAAGTGCAAAAACTCTTTTTTTACGCGGGTTTGGCCGAAGGCTGGGCCGCTTATACCGAAGAACTGGGCAAACAGTTAGGTGCATACCAAACACCCTATGACGAAATGGGCAAATGGGAGTGGGACATTGTACGCTCTGTACGTGTACCGCTTGATGTTGGATTAAACTATTACGGCTGGACCGATGCCCAGGCCCTGGCTTTCTGGAAAAAGAATATCCGTAACCAGGATGATATAGCCCAGCGTGAAATAGCCCGCATGAGGCGCTGGCCTGCACAGGTGGTAAGCTATAAATACGGCGCGCTGCAAATACTGCACTGGAAAGAAGAACTGCAAAAGAAACAGGGTAAGAATTTTAATATCAAAGATTTTCATTCCCGGGTATTGGATCATGGCTCACTGCCACTGTTTCTGGTGAAGGGGAATGTGTTTGGGTAGATTGATAATGAGTGTTGAAAGGAGGGTGTCATGTTGAATCTGTCAAAACACGGTGGGCAGGCCTTTACGCACGAGTCTTCGACAAGCTCAGACTGACAGGTCTTTGTAGTGTTAATTATAAACCGCCGTGCCGTTCAATTCAATACAATAATCGGTTATCCAGGGTCCGGCTACGTCGACGTATAGAATATTGGGTTTATTGTTTTTGTTGATGGTGCCCGTGCTTATCCATTCGTTAACTTTGGCCGGCAGGTATTTGTTGCCTGCTGTGGCCATATCGATGATGCTTTTGTTTTTCTTGATCACATTGGTAAGCAGCATCAGGCCATTGATTACCGGGTCTACATTCTCATTCTGGAAATCGTTACATACCAGGGCGGCTTCGTCGCTGCTTTGGGTCAGTTGCCAGTCGAGGCGTATCAGGTCGTTGTTACTCACTCCGCTTTTCATTGAGGTGAAAAACAGCTCCTCTTTGGTTAATAATTTATTGACCTGGTTGGTGGCGGCATAGGCCCTACGGATGTTCAGGAACGTTTTGCTTTTATCGGCCATGGAGTTGGAGTCGATGAGTTTATCGGCGCTGGCATATTGTTCAAAGGTTACGATCACCTTGCCAGCCAGCTGGTTTAGTTTGATCTGATCGATGCTTTTGAATTGGTTATTAAAAATATGCTCCTTACCCAGAATGCTGAAAATATAATCGGCCACCTCATCTGTAGAAGCTTCTTTCGGACAAAAATGACTGAAAGTTAAAATGACGAACTCTTTTTTATTCCGACTAAGGAAGTTTTTAACAGAGTCGAGGATATCCTTAAAACGTTCGCCGTAGCCGCCGCCCATAGCCTCTGCCATACAATCTGATGAGCTATGTTTGGTGTAAATGCTGTTTTTAAATGCCCCCACCCGCAGGTCAAACATCCGGATGCCCGCGTTAAGCTGTTGACCTACATTTAGTTTTTGCGTAAGCGTATTGCAGTTATTGATAGAACCGGCCTGCTTGCCACCGGTACCATTTAATGCCGACATGCCCGCGTCGTGCGAGCCGGGGATCACGATATCTTTAAGCGTCAGCTCACCTTTATTGGGAAAAAGTGTATCCTCCATCCAGCGTGCCGGGTTGTAGGTGGTAAAAAAGCTCAGGTACAGTTTTTGGTCGGCGCCAATAAAAGCCATGGCAAACTTTTTATCGTCTATCTTGCAAACGGCAACCGGGTAGGCTGTTTTGAAATAATTAGGTAAGGGGTGCCCGGTTAATGATCTGGCCTGTTCGTCGCCGGTAGCATAGTATACGTTGTTATCCTTTTTAGTGTCTTTCCAGATATAGAACAAACGTGTAGTATTAAATACATGGTAAATAGCCGGCGATACCTTGGTTTTTGAACCGGATACCGGCGACTGATCCGTCCATGTTTGGGTACTGGTATTCAGATCGGTATAGTAAATGCCCTGATCGTTATAATAACAAAGCCTTACCGTGTTGTTGGAGAGGGTAACTATAAATGGATATTCGGCGCTTTTTTTATTGGGTACGGTTTGCAGTACAGCCGGTTTAAGCATGCCCTTATCATCAGCATCAATAAAGGCCACAACCATATCGTTTTTATTGGCCGCGTGTGAGGCGATCATGATACGGCCGTTCACCACCGTCGCTGTAATGCCCGATCGTAATTTGGGCGAATTTTGAAAATTCACGGTGCCAATAGCCTGCGTATTGAACGTAGTATCACTGTTATTGATCATGTATTTTAACGAGCCATCGGTACCCAGCCATAAAACGTAGATATGATTGTTCGTCACCCTTAAAACCGGTGCGAAGGCGCTCTTTTCTGTGCCGGATGTCGCATCTTTTGCTAAAAGGCGGATGTCGTGATGTTTACCTACATAACATACGTGGATACTACCACTTGGGCCCGCCTCTTTCCAGGTAACAAAATAATTGCCTTTAAAGCTGGTAATATCAATAGCTTTATCTGTACGGGCCGCAGGTAAAAAGTTAACAGGTTGGCTAAAGCTCAGGTTTTGGGCTTGTGAAAAAATGAAAAAGCAAAGTAGTGTTAAGGTAAGCGTTATAAACTTCATAAGAAACCTTTAAACGAACCGTGGGGGCAAAATAGTTTAACAATAGCAACCAATATTTTCCCCGTAGGTTGAATTTATAATATTTTTACGCCAAATACATACCCCTATGTTAAAAACCTTTATCATTTTTTTCTGCTTATTATTTTTGCTTCAAGGAGTTAGAGCTCAGGATGCTAACTATTGGTCGTCCAATTATAATCCTGCCGGCTTCTTAACACCTGGTGCTGTAATTGCTTTTAACCGCGACAGCGGGGTGATGTTTTTGAACCCGGCCTTGCTGGCTTATAGCAATAAAACTACGGCATCTATTAGTGGGTCAATTTATCAATACAGCAATATCCGCACAAAAAATGGTGCCGGAACCGGGCTCAATCTTAACTCAAGCTCGGCTGCTATAATTCCGCAAATAGTATCTGCCACTATTTCATTCAAAGGAAAAAAGCCTTTTACATTGGGCTATGCCCTTATCCACAATCCGGTGATGAACTACCAGGTAACACAACAGCGCGACGCTAAGTTTAATGTACTCAGTGATTCGTACAGTCCGGGAGATGAGTCGTTTTTGGGACAAGTAAAAAAACAGAGCTCTATTAATGAAACTACCGGCATTATAAGCGGGGGTTTTAAAATAGCCGATCATTGGGCCTTGGGTTTATGGGCTGAGGGACAACTGCGTAAACAAACCGGCGATTATGATGCCAGCTCAAGAGCGCTTATCAATGTAAATACCAATACGGGCTTTTTACCTTTAAGTTTATCAGAACAATCATACCTGGCATCGTATTATCAAGTTGGCTTGCGGTTTAAAACCGGTCTTGCATACGATGAGGATCGACATCATTTTGGCCTCACCATAACATCGCCGTTGATGCATATAGCCAGTAGGGCAAACATACTGAGCGATAACGCGGTGAATAACCTGATTATACCCAGCGATGATCCGGCAAGTCCTGGCAGTAAGGATACGATCAACTTCCTCATCAATTCCAGGCAGCAGAAGTTGAAGGCTATTTATAAAATGCCTTTAAGCATTGGTTTTGGTTATGCCTATGATTATGAGAAAGGACAAATTTATTTTGCCGCCGAGTATTTTGCCAAAGTGAACGAATATAGCATTATAAGTCCACGGGATGTTGACGCGGTAAAGGGTGAGGTGCCCATCCGGATCTCGGCTCAATCAGATCTGCGACTTAAAGATGTAAGACGGTCTGTTATTAATTTCGGGTTTGGAGCAAGCTATCTGCTCCGGCCCGATGTAACCGGTTTTGTATCCTTACATACCGATTTTAACTATGCCAATAATGATCTGTATAAAGATGATAATGGATCGTCGGGCAATATCGCCTATTACAATATTTATCATTGCCAGCTTGGGGCTAATTTAAAGCGGCGCAAGTTTAATTTCAGGGCAGGGCTGTTATTGTCATACGGTACAACCAATAAATATTTGCAGGATATTAATTTTGATAATCCCAATGAAAATAATTTACTGGCCGGTGATCCCGTAACTACGCATACTTCTCATTTTTCGGCGGGCTTATTATTAACCTACATCCACAATTTATAGTGCGCGGCGTAGGTAAAACAAGCTTTGAATAATTTAATTATCAAACATTTTGAGGATTGTTGGGTTTAGAAATTGGTTTAACTGATCACAACAGATCTATTAGTAATTGAGAATTAAATATTTATCATCCTGAAAACACAACATATAACAAAGCGAAGGTTTTATTTAGCGTTTAATATTTTAATACTGGTACTATGGGCAGGCTTGACTAATAATGTCAGCGCCCAGGTTGCCGGTGCCGATTCTTTAAAAAAAGATTCCTTGCGGAAACAGGCCTTGACAATGCGAAGCAAGGAAGCAGCAACGCTTTCTAAACAATATGATATAGGCGATTTGGCAAATGCAATTCTTCATCCGCATAAAAAGCCCGATTCTGTTCTGAAAAAATCATCGGGTATTACCATTATTCCCAATGTGGCGGCAAATCCCACTATCGGTTCGCAGATCGGGATCAAGGCAGTGGCTGGTCGTAAATTAGGGAACGACCCCAATACGCTGTTGTCTGTAGCGGCTACATCAGCTTCTATCACTACCAAGGGTATTATTTATTTTTATGTGAACCATAACGTTTACACGCCGGGCAATAAATGGAATTTTCAGGGTAGCCTTGTTGCCGCTAAAACCGTTACACCCGACTTTGGCCTGGGTATTGGCCGGCAGAATGTAGAAGGAAGTGAAGCAGATAAAATACTGGCCGATCCGCAGCGCAAAGTGTATACGCTTAAATCGCTGTATTTTAATTTCAGGGAAAAGGTGTATAAAGAAATTCAGAAAGGCCTTTTTGTCGGGGCGGGGGTATCCTTTGATATCCGGCGGAATATTGAAGCCAAAGATACTACCAATAAGTTAACCCCATCCCGTATCTATAACGAACAACATGGACTTCCGCAGGACCGTTACTCGGCAAACGGGCTGCTTTTTAACGTGCAGTATACTACACGCGATAACCAGAACCGGGCCTATAAGGGTATTTATGTAGATGCCGGTTTTCGGGTTAATCAAACCTGGATAGGCAGTACCAAAAACGCGGTACAGTTTACCACCGATTTCAGGAAGTATTTCAGTTTGTCCGAAAGCCATCCCGAGCATGTAATCGCGTTCTGGAACTGGGGTTCCTACTTGCTTGGTGGTACATTGCCTTACCTGGAGGTTCCGGGCACTGCGCGCGATGGCAGTTTCCGCAGCGGCAGGGGCTATACATCTACTTATTTCAAAGGCACCCAGTATAACTACTCCGAAGTGGAATACCGTTTCCCGATACTCCGGAATGGTTTTGTAAGCGGGGTTACTTTCTTCAATATGCAAACCGCCAATGATGAGCTGGGCACCAAACTATTTCAGGTGTGGCAGCCAGGTGGCGGCGGTGGTTTACGGGTGCTGTTTAACAAGGCTACGCGTACCAACCTGTGCCTGGATTATGCCTGGGGTAAATACGGCTCCAAGGGCTTCTTCCTGGGACTGAATGAGGCGTTTTAAAGCCCGCTTAAGCAACAAAGTTTTTACTTAGCGTACTTGAGATAATATCTATTTTTATAGGTAAACCCCATCTCAATTGAAACGCTTAAAAAATGGCTTGCTGATAATTCTGCTACTCCTGGCAGGAAAGGTAAGCGCGCAGATAGATACCACGTATACACCCTCAAAAACCTATACGCAAACGCAGTTGGTTGACGACCTTGCATTTTTGAAAAATGTATTGATAGAAGCACACGCCAGCTTGTACCGTTACCAAAGCAAAGCTGCTTTGGATAGTGCTTTTATAAACGCCGCCGCAATGATTAATAAACCCATGACTGAAATTGAATTTTGGCGGGTATTGCAGCCGGTTATTGCCGGTATTCGTTCGGGGCATACGGGTTTATTTTATTCGAGAGCCTATATCAACTGGCAAAATAAATACCCGGTTGATCATCTGACTCCTTTTCTGACGGTTCAGGATGGTAAATTACTTTTACGGATAAAAAGTGCTAAAGACACATCCAAACGCTACATTTTGACAGTAAAAAGTATAGATGGTTTACCATCAGATCAGATCATTACCACCTTGAAAAAATATGTATCGGGTGAGGGTTTAAGTGAACAGTGGACCGATTATCAACTGCAGGGTGTTGGTTTTAGCTCGGTATATGGGAATGTGTTTGGCTATAAACCGGTTTATGATCTGGAGGTAATGGATACTTTAAACAGAAACAGTACCCTGCACCTGAAAGCGTTTCATGCCAAACGTACTATGGGAGCCGATCAGATCAAAGAACTACTTGAAAAAACAAAGGATGAGCTTAACAAGGTGGTATCCGTTGATTACCCGACAGCTGTACCATCGACAGCGGTATTAAAGATCAAGGGATTCTCTTATTTTAATTATTCCCAGGGTTTTCATGAACAGTTTTTTAAACGGATGCAAGATGATAAGATCAAAAACCTGGTGATTGATATTCGGGGTAATACTGGTGGACTTCCTGTTGTTGGTGGCGATTTGATGCGTTATCTGATTAAAAACGAATTTACCCAGATAGAAGCTGCGCAAATACCGGTTAACAAGATCACTTTTAATGATTATATACTGCATGATGCCGGAAATGATCAGCCCCAGAAAACCACGGATAAAGTGCAGCCTTATAATTATAGCTGGCGCCAGCTCCCCAAATTATATCCAGCCGCTGAGTATCATTTTGATAAAAATATTTATTTACTTGTAGATAAGGGAACGTTTTCTGCAGCGAGCATATTTGCTGCCAGTCTGAAAAATCAATGTAAAGTAACCGTTATCGGCGAAGAGACAGGTGGGGCCGAGGCAGGCTCCGATGGCGGCTTTTCGACCATTAGACTACCTAATAGCGGCTTGTTGCTCCATTTGCCGCGGTATTGGGAAAGCACCACAGCCAGCGATCATCACTCCAAACATGGCTTAATACCAGATATTGTTGTTAAAAATTATATTACTGCGGAAAAGCATGATGCCGTAATGGAAAAGGTAAAAGAGTTGATATTGTCTTCATTAAATAAAGCCAAGTAAAGGCCCTTATTTAATTAAGATTAATTTGCCTCGAATATAGGCTATAAGTATTTTAAAATCTTATTTTTAGCGCCTCAAATACCGGTACCTTTTTTTGCCGGTATGCAATAGAACATACAAGCTAAAAAATGAAAGTTTTAAAATTTGGCGGAACATCGGTGGGTAGCCCCGCGCGTATGAAAAATCTGCTCGACATCATTAATCCCACTGAAAGGCAGATTGTTGTGCTTTCGGCAGTATCAGGCACCACCAACAGCCTGGTTGAAATTGGACAGGCTTATCTCACCGGCGATAAGCAAAAGGCCATTACCCTCATTAAGCTGCTGAAGGATAAGTACGAACTGTTTATCAAGGAACTGTTTACTGATGACGAATTTTTAAAACAAGGCAAAGAGGTTATCGATTACCATTTTTCGGTACTCAGCAACCTGGCTAATGATCTGTTTACCACTATCGAAGATAAGATCATCCTGGCTCAAGGCGAATTATTGTCGACCACGCTGTACCATGTTTACCTGAAACAAATAGGTGTGCCATCGGTACTGTTACCTGCGCTTGATTTTATGAAGATAGATGAGGATAACGAACCTGTTGTTGACCACATTACCGAGAAATTAACTCCGTTGCTGGATAAATACCCGCAAGTAAACCTGTTCATTACCCAAGGCTTCATTTGTCGCAACGCCTTTGGCGAGGTTGATAATCTGCGCCGTGGTGGCAGTGATTATACCGCATCCCTGATAGGCGCGGGTATCCGCAGCGAAGAGGTACAGATATGGACAGATATCGACGGCATGCACAACAACGATCCGCGTATTGTGAAGGGTACTCAGCCCATTGCCCAGCTGTCATTTGATGAAGCTGCCGAACTGGCTTACTTTGGTGCTAAGATATTGCATCCGCAGAGCGTGTTCCCGGCACAAAAATATAAGATCCCGGTGCGTTTGCTCAATACCATGGATCCGCAGGCAAAGGGTACGCTCATCACCAATACCAGCGAGAAGGACAAGATCAAATCCATCGCTGCCAAGGATGGCATTACGGCCATCAAGATCCAGTCAAGCCGGATGCTATTGGCGCATGGTTTTTTGCGTAAAGTTTTCGAAGTATTTGAGCGGTACAAAACTTCTATCGATATGATCACCACCTCGGAAGTGGCCGTATCCTTAACTATTGATGACACCACCTACCTGGGCGATATCACCACCGAGCTGAACGCTTTTGGTTCGGTTGAGTTGGATGTAAACCATACCATTATTTGCGTGGTAGGCGATTTTGGCGCCGAAAAGCACGGCTATGCGGCAAGGGTACTGGAAGCCGTAAAACATATCCCGCTGAGGATGATATCCTATGGCGGCAGCGACCATAACCTGTCGCTACTGGTAAAAACCGAAGATAAAATAGAGACTTTGAGGAGCCTGCACAACAGGTTGTTTTGATTTCGGATTTAGTTTCTTCGCATATTTTTGACTTTTTAATTTTGATTTTTGACTTAAAATAATGTTCAATACAGATATAATAAATAAATTCCAAGGTTTAGATACACCATTCTACTACTACGATCTGGAGGTATTGCGCCAAACGCTTACCGCGGCCCGCGATGCTTCGGCTAAGCATGGGTTTCATGTGCACTACGCGATGAAGGCCAACTTTAATCCGCGGGTGCTGGAGATGATCCAGTCTTTTGGTTTTGGGGCCGATTGTGTGAGCGGTAACGAGGTAAGGGCAGCTATCGACCGTGGTTTTGACAAAGGCAAGATCGTGTTTGCTGGCGTAGGTAAATCGGACAAGGAAATAAACCTGGGTCTGGATACCGATATCTTTTGTTTCAATGTAGAATCAGTACAGGAACTGAATATTATTGATGGCCTGGCCGCTGCCAAAGGCAAAAGAGCCAAGGTAGCTATCCGCATCAACCCGAATGTGGATGCGCATACCCATCATTTTATTACCACCGGTCTTGATGAAAATAAATTCGGTATCAACATATGGCAGCTGCCCGATGTGGCAACCGCTTTGCGTCAATGTAAAAACCTGGAATTTTTAGGCATCCATTTCCATATCGGCTCCCAAATAACCGATCTGGAAGTATACAAAAACCTGTGTACCCGCATCAACGAAATGCAGGACTGGTTCGAGGATCATGGCTTCCCGGTTAAAGTATTGAATACAGGTGGCGGTCTTGGTGTAGATTATTATAATCCCGATGGCAACATTGCCGATTTTGAAAACTATTTCCAGGTGTTCAAGAATTTCCTGAACGTAAAACCCGGTCAGGAAGTGCATTTTGAATTAGGTCGCGCACTGGTAGCCCAAAGCGCATCGCTCATATCACGGGTACTATACGTGAAGAACGGCCTAAAGAAAAACTTCCTGGTACTGGATGCCGGCATGACCGAACTGATGCGCCCCATGCTTTACCAGGCTTATCATCAGATAGAGAATATAAGTAGACAAGACCATGGACCATCGACCATGGACTATGGACAAATAAAATACGACGTGGTTGGTCCTATCTGCGAGAGCACGGATTGTTTTCAGAAGGATGTAGAATTCCCAGAATCATTCCGCGGTGACCTGATTGCCATACGTACCGCTGGGGCTTATGGCGAAGTAATGGCATCAGGCTATAACCTGCGCGATAGGGTAGGGAGTATATATTCGGAGTAAATAAGCTGAATTAAAACAGGGGCTGTCACCCTGAGCCTGTCGAAGGGCGTGCGCAGAGGCCTGCCCACCATGTTTCGACAAGCTCAGCATGACAGCCTTTTATATTTTATCCCAGCAGCTCCTCAAAATATTCATCTGTAAAATCGGCTGAGAAGTGTTGTACATTGGTCAGCCTTTCAAATTCATGTGGTTCGTGGGTAGTAGTGATCACTACGGCCCTCATGCCGGCATTGGCAGCCGCTTCGGCGCCTTTGGGTACATCTTCAAATACAGTACAATCAGTAGGATTTATATTAAGCAGGGCCGCTGCCTTTAAAAATGTTTCGGGATGCGGTTTGCTTAGCAATACATCATCGGCGCTTACAATGGCCTTAAAATAGTGCCTGATGTTAAGGTTATCCAACACAAAATCAATATTGAAAGGGATAGCTGCCGAGCCTATCGCCATGGGGATACCCCGCTGATAAGCTGCTTCTAAAAACTCCGGTAAGCCGGGCAAAAGGGCCAGGTGCGGTAAAAATTCCTGCTGATATTTTTCTTCTTTCTCGTACGATAATTTGTTCATTTCTTCCAGTGTGAACCTCTCGGGGCCAAACATGCGTACCAGCACTTCGGGGTTTTTGCCATACATCTGCTGCTTCACTTCGTCCCAGGTAAAACTGCCGCCCAGCTGGTCATTTAATAAGGTTTGCCAGGCTTTGGTGTGGTAGGGCATGTCATTGATCATGGTTCCGTTCAAATCGAAAATAAAGGCTTTCATGTACGTGAATTTTTTTTGGCAAACATACCCATTTTGAAAATTAACCAGGGAACGGGAGCATTCATGTGGCGGTAATTTTTTTTAGATGGTCTTATTGTCTGTAAATAAGGTATTTAACTAATTGTGATGATAGTGGATTTACCCCATAGACTTGGGTTTCTGAAATATTGTTGTACCTTGCGGACTTTAATAAATAAAATAATGCAAAAAGAAGGAACAGTAAAATTTTTCAATGAAACAAAAGGTTTTGGTTTTATTACACCAACAGGTGGTGGTCAAGACATCTTTGTTCATTCAACAGGCCTGATCGACGAAATCCGTGAAAATGATAAAGTAGAGTTTGAAGTAGAGAACGGAAGAAAAGGCTTAAATGCGGTAAATGTAAAAGTTATTTAATTATAATATAACCATTAAGCATACAGGCATCCACTTAGTGGATGCCTTTTTTTGTGGGTAAAATTCTTTGTATCTATGGTGTTAAATTGAAATGCAAGTGGTAGTTTTATAATAACTAAATCTTATTTGTATGGTAAATGTAATAGCGGAATCGTTAGGTTGATTTTATCACTCATATTTATAATATTTTCCATTATCTCCTTTATTCAATTACACGAATTTCAAGATTATTCGTCAATGTCAGCTGGTTCCAAAAGCGGGGTTTTTATAGTTCTATTTCTGATCCTAAATTTTCCGACATATATGATCTTGAATGGCATCAGAGAAATAAACAACAAAAGGATAAAGTTTAAATTCATGTATATTGTAGTTGCGATAACGGAAGCTATTATCACTTTAGTGTTTGTACGGGATTTTAAAAACGTAAGCCATATCTTATCAGTAAAACTAATAGCATTGCTGGTGATGCTATTATTAATGGCATATTTTCTAATTGGAGATTTTATAAATCTCTTTATAAGGAAAAATAAAACCAATCAGTAATTTATTTAGAGAGATTTAGTTCTTCTCAGGAAGCAAGGTTTAGCTGCTTGCAAAACTGGCATTGTTGTTGTTTATATCAACCCAGATTAAATCATCTAACTAAAAAATTGAACATGAAAGATCAAGCAAAAATTATAGCAGCACTTTTAGTAGGCGCGGCAGCTGGCGCCGCATTAGGTTTGTTACTGGCTCCTGAAAAGGGCGGAGACCTGAGAGAAGACATTGCCGATTATATCAATGATTTGGTTGGTACCGCTAAAAATAAAGCGCAATCAACAGCTCATGATATCAAAGAATATGGCAGCAATGCCGTTGACAGGGCAAAATCAAGGTTTAGCGGTACTGTTAGCGATTTGCGCGAGAGAGGCGAACACGTGGTTGACGCCGTAAAATCAAAGGTGCATGATGTAGCAGGTAAGGCAAAAGAAGCAGGTGAAGATGCTGTAAATGAAGCTAAAGCAAAAGTAAAAGATACTGCCGATAACTGGAACGATTCTGTACAGGGCGCATAATTTTTAGGACTACTATACCATAAAAAAAGCCCGGCAAACGCCGGGCTTTTTTTATGGTATAGCTATTTTAACAATAGTTGATAAAATATGAATGGAATAAAAACATAAACGAAGTAAAAAACACACGTTGTCATCTCGAACGAGGTACGAGGAGAGATCTTATGCGCCAGGACAGGCCTCTTGTATAAGATTTCTCCCTCCGGTCGAAATGACAACGTGTGTTTTTTCAACCAATGCTTAATTCTTCACCTCAAATTTATTGTTGCTTACATCTGCATCCATAAATATACCACCATCCAGTTCGGCCGATTTAATGGTTTTGGCGGTTTTGATGTTTACACTGATCTGTTTTTGGTTTTTCTCCCAAACACCTGGCGTTTGGTGTATGCTTTCGGTTGTGCCATCGGCATAAGTTATTTTTACATCAAACGGAACGGCAAAGCCGCCAATGTTTTTGATCGACGCGGTATAACCGCCATTTGCTTTGCTGATGTTTTGCAAGGCCAGGTCGATATAGTAGTTAGTAAAAAACCAGTTATTAAAAAACCAGTTCAGGTTACGGCCCGATACATTGCTCATGGAGTTAAAATAATCCCATGGAATAGGATGTTTGCCATGCCAGCGGTCCATATACCCGTGCAGCGATTTTTTAAACAGGGCATCGCCCAGCATATCTTTTAACGCGAAATAGCTTAAGGATGGTTTGCCATAGGAGTTATTACCATAGCCGCCCCTTAACTCGCTTGATGGGGTTATAACGGGCAGATCTTCGGCTGTTGATACATCACCTATCCATCTTTCCACCCGGAAGCTCTTATAAAGGGCGTCAGCTTTTTCCTGGCCAACTTCGGCAGCGCCTATCAGGCGCTCAAAAGTAGTGGCCCAGCCTTCGTCCATAAAGGCGTAACGGCTTTCATTAATACCCATATAGAAAGGGAAATAAGTATGTGCTATCTCGTGATCCTGTACAAATTGCGAGAAGTGGATATCGGCGTTATGGCTATCGTTCACCATCATGGGGTATTCCATATCGGCAAAGCCCTGAAATGAGGTCATTTTAGGGAACGGATAAGGTACGCCTGGCCAGTTGCGTGATAGCCAGCTTAAGGAGTTGCGGCCATTTTGCACGGCATGATGAAAATCTTCGGCATTATCTAAAAACGCGGCCTGCATGCTGGCCCTGCGCTGGGTGGCATCGTCAACAATGGTACTGGCTGCATCCCAAACGTAATGATCGCTTATGCCAACGGCCATATCGCTGATGTCGTTTGCTTTCCATACCCAGGTATTGACGTCGTTTTGGGCGGTGATGTTTTTTGAGGCCAGGTCGGCGGCTGTGGCTACATGAATGGTGGAATCACTGGTCATGGATGCCTGCAAACGTTTGGCATACTCGGGCTGCAGCACCTGGTTGGGGTTTTGCAAAGTTCCGGTGGCCCAAACTATATAGTTTTTCGGCGCTTTTACCTGCAGTGTATAGTCGTTAAAGTCGTTATAAAACTCTTGGGCATCTAAAAACGGGAGCCTGTCCCAGCCATTATAATCGTCGTAAACAGATACCCGTGGATAGAAGTATGCGAGGTAATACGTTGTGGAGTCGATCATCCCTTCACGGCCACTCTCTTTCGAGATCTGAAAATGCCATGCAATGTGCAGTTTAACCGAATCGTGCGGCATCAATGGTTTTAGTAAACCCACCATCTGGTTGGTAGAGGCTATGGCATTGTTTACCTTTTTAGCTTTTCCGTTGATCAGGAAGGTATCTATTTGCACGCCCGGAGTTAAATAATCGGGCTGGGCATTACCCATACGGGCGGCACCGGGTTTGTGAATGTTTAATATGAGTTTCATATTAAGCGATTTCAAGGTATCCGGGCTGTTATTGATGTAGGCGATCTCCTCAGTTCCCTTGATGTCGCGACTGGGTGGCAGGGCGGTAATGGTGATGTTGTACCGGCCATAATTTTGCCAGTAGTTTTTTCCGGGTTTACCGTCGGCGGCACGGGTGCCGTTTTTGTAGGCTTGTTGTATATCGCGCGGCATATACAAATTTTGCGCCTGCGCCTGTGCCAGCATCAGGCAGGCAAAGGCCGATAAAAGTAAAGATTTGATCATGTTGTTAGTTAATTCAAATGCAAATTAATGTAAATCAATTGATAATTAATAAGCGATTATCATGAATTTAATATGTGGGTATACATGACCTGTAAATGGGGCGGGACCCATTATTTATGATTTCGTAACAAATTTGTAACAAAGGTGAATTTCACACTAAATCGGTTGCGTGGGTGGGATATATTTTTTTACTTTGCTTAAGTTATTTTAATAGGGGTATTAAATAACTAATATTTGAGCCATTCGCCTTTGTGCGGATGGCTTTTTTTGTAATATCCAATTCATGTGGGATTAAATTGTCATGAATCTATTGAGTTGATCGTGTGAGGCCGTCAAAACTTATATAGGAGCCCCCACATAGCTAAGCATGTCAACCTTGTAAAGAGGGTAAAAATCAAAAAAATAGCGTCATTGCAAGCGTAGCGCGACAATGACGCGTGAAATAAGTTTATGTTCTCTGCTTTCAGTTTTCTGTAAGGTATTCCTTCGATATCAGCATAAAAAGCTGGTCATTATCGATAGATTCATCGAAACATTCGGTAAGCAATTGTTTGGCGTCATCATAATTTAGCAATTTAGCCACCATCATGAGCATACGGCAGGAAGTGATGTTGATATGTTCCAGTAATTGCAGGTACATGATGAGGTCCATATCGCCCAGGATTGACATTGCCTGCTTTTCATCGAGGCAAAATTCATCCCTGATGATTGATTTGATGGGGTTGCAATTTTTGTCGGACGGGGTTTCGTTGATCAGTTTATATATTTCGTCCATTCGGGCTATCTGCTTTTTGATATCGTCCCAAAACTCCTGTATGGCTTGTTCCAGCGCAGTGAACGATGCCAGTTTGATCAGGTGTTCCAAATTATTGTCCAGGTAGCGCTTGCCAAAATATATGCGGTTAAGATTGTGTACAAATACCTGCTTTAACAAGCTGGTATCTAAAGGTTTGGTGTTTAAATTATCCATGATAAATTATAAGATAAGTGTGCTGCGGTAATTCAACTATGAAAAGGCCAAATTGTTTAGACTCAATGCAATATTACGTCACAATTTTATTTATATACCTATTTGCAGATATAAAGTAACTTTACAGCCAGACATATACAGTTATGAAATATAAATTGGGCGACTTTGTGCGCTTTGTTGACGAAAAAATGGAGGGCTTTGTAACCCGTATTATTGACGACCAGATGATAGGGGTTACCGGCGAGGATGAGTTTGAGATACCCGTGCTGGCCAGTAAGGTTACCTCGGTACATGGTTATGAACCTGCCGGGGCAAAAAAGGCCGCTACTGATAATGAAGCTACAATACCCGTGGGCGAATTTGAAAAAAAGGGGATCTATCTGGGTGTGGTTACCGATGCTAAAGCCAATTCTGTTGTGCATTTTCATTTGGTGAATACTACCTCGTTCCAACTGCTGGCGGCGCTCACCACCGAAAAGCAACAAGTGTTTAAAGGTGAATTTGCTGAAGTTGTAGCTCCGCAGTCGGCAGTGAAGATATACTCGGCTCAATTGGCCGATCTGCAATTGTGGCCCACCTTTATTTTTAACGTGATTTACAGCACTAAACAAAATATAGAACCACCTGTGCCAATGGCATTGCGCGAAAAATTTAAGGCTAAAGATTTTTCGACCACAAAAAAGCAGATCCCATTGTTAAAAGATGCCGGCTGGCTTATTCGCCTGGATGAACCCGACCTGGTGATCGACGCGCAAAAGCTGAAGGAAAGTTTTTTTAAATCGCCCGAAGAGAAAGTAGTATTGGATAAACCGGCCAATGAGGTGGACCTTCATATCGAAAAGTTGCGTGATGATCACCAGTTTTTGCAAAACAGCGAAATGCTGAACATACAACTGGCGCACTTTCATAAAACGCTTGATGCTGCCATCGTACATCAACTACCCGATATGGTATTTATCCATGGAGCCGGCAATGGTGTACTGCGCAACGAACTGCATAAAGCCTTGGGCAAGCACCCCAAAGTACAAACCTTTATGGATGCCCGTAAAGAAAAATTTGGCTACGGCGCTACTAAGGTGATATTAAAGTAGGTGATTTAGTTGCCAGTTTTGAATGGTGAGTTTGAAGTCAACAGAATAGAACTCCGCCATCACTCGGCTGGAGCCGAGCGACGGCGAAGTTTTTAAAAACTTACTACTCAAAACTGACACCCACCTCTTATTTATTCCGTCCCCGCAGGGTCTCTCGGAGAGGACCCTGAGGTTAAACCCGAGACTCAAAACTCTGAACTCAAAGCTCAAAATCTATTTATTCAGCTTATCAACCCGGTCAAAAAACTCGTTTTGTAATTTCAAGGTGGCCATATCAGCTTTTCATACTTTTTAAAGTTTTTAAAACAGCATAAAATCGCCTTTTAATTTGTTAAAGTCGATGTTTTTATATCAATTTTAAAGCTTTTTTAGGCCGTTTTTGCTCTGAAAAGTGTTAAAATTTAAGGTTTAAAAAGTTTTTGAGAGATTATTTCAAACTGGGTAGGGAGTAGCAAAACGCAGCGCCTTTTTGATTGCCATTTTCTACCCAGATGCGGCCGCTCATTTTTTCGATAAAATCTTTGCAGATCATCAGGGCTACGCCGGCACCCTTTTCTTTTTCGTTGCTGTAATGCATAGTAGCCTTGAAGTTGAATATCGAGGTCATTTTTTCCGGGGAAATGCCATTGCCCTCATCCAGTATACAAAGTGTAGTTTCGCCAGAGTGTGCCGATGCCGAAATGGATATTGTGGAATGACGGGGAGAAAACTTGATGGCGTTATGTATAAAGTTGCGGTGAATAAATTGTACAAGTTCTTTATCGGCATGTATCACAATATCGCTATCTATGTGGTTCAGGAATTTAAGCTGATATTCTCCCCCTATAAGGTCAAAAGGTTGCAGCGCCTCATCAATCAGTTCTTTTAGTTTTAGGGGTTGTGGCTCATAGCTAAAGCCGGAAAGCTGTTGTTTGATCCACTGCAAAATATTCTCGAATATTTCGAGCGAGATGGTAGAGGAATGTTCCATCGTATCAACCAGTTCCATAAGCTCATCGCGGGTTAAGGCGTCGGTATCTTTTAAAACCGCGGCCAAAGTTTTAAGCGTGCCTATCGGTTGTCTGAAATCATGAGCCAGGATAGATACCAGGCGGTTATTGAATTCATGGTCTATCTCCAGCTTTTCGTTACGTAACAGTACCGACCGATTGAGTGCTTCGAGTGTTCCCGCGTGTTTCTTTTTCAGGCGGTATAAACGATAAATGAAAAGTACGGTCACTACGGTTAGTAAAAAAAGTACACCCAATATAATGGCTACTATCTGCCGGTTTTTACTTCTGATGGTTATGGCCTCCAATTGTTGGTCTTTTAAGGCATAATCAATATAATCAAAACCCGAGGTATTGTTGAATTGCTCTTCATCCTCGTAGAGTTTAAGCAGTTTTTCGCCATAGTGGTGAACTTCGGGGAGTTGGTTACGGGATATGTATATATCGTACAGGTGCTTACCAAATATCTTTTGATACATATGATAGCCCCTTGCGTCAGCGATAGCGAGCCCTTGTTTGTAATGGGCAATTGCCTTAGCAGTATCCGTATTATTGTATAAGTCACCAAGGGTCTGGATAATATCGAGGCTCAGATAATTCAGGTTCATGGCGATACCTTCAGCGGCTGTTTTTTCCAGCAGGCTGATCCCTTTTTCGCGCTGCTTGTTCTTTAAATAAAGCTGTGCCTGTATCTGGTCGGTAACCAAAAGCGACCGGTGGTCATTATACTTAGTAGCTATTTGCCTGGCTTTAGTTAAGTAAATCGGGATGGAATCTTTTGGGATATGATTTTGATATAACAGTAAATAATCACAAAGCACAAGAGACATGATCGAATCCTTTTTGAGGTTATTGCCCAGGTTTATAGCTCTTTTGAATATTTGTATGGATTTTTTCTCTTCGTTGTTTTCACTAAAAACAAGACCAATATTCATGAGGGTCTGCACTACATTGGCTGAATCTTTTATAGTCATGTAATGATTATGGGCATCATTATAATAACGCAATGATAATTGAAGATTGCCCCTGAGGTCATAAACTATCCCAAGTGTGTTTAATGCATCGGCAATGCCCTGCCGGTATTTTAACCGCTCAGAAATGGCCCGGGCACGTTTAGCATAATAAAAGGTGCTGTCGAGATCACTTTCATACATTAATATTCCCAGGCGGTTAAGCGCATCGGCATATTTAATACTATCGGTAATATGGGGCAGGGTTTCTTTAATTTTAACAATATCCTTTACCTGACTATAACAACATATAGCGATAAACAATAAGGGTATAAAAAAGAAGACGCGTTTTGGCATTAAGCAGACATTATATTAACCAACCACTCGTGGTGGCTTTGAGATCAATGATTTAAATACAATGTATACGAAATAAAATACGCAGGGTTAAATAATATATAAAATAAAAATATTAACCGGATGATAGTTAATTATAAAAATAGTGTTTATTCGCCCCAGGCGGTAATAATGAGGTTGCGCTGGCCGCCGTAATTGCGGTGTTCGCACAAGTAAATACCCTGCCACATACCTAATGCCAATCTGCCATTACGGATAGGGATCATAACAGAGCTACCCAGTAAAGCAGCTTTTAAGTGCGCCGGCATATCATCGGGGCCTTCATCGTTATGATGATAATCCGGGTCGTTTTCGGGAACAGTTTTGCTAAAATACATTTCAAAATCGCGCCTTACTGTGGGGTCGGCATTTTCATTAATAGTTAACGATGCCGAGGTATGTTGGATAAAAACCTGCATGATACCGGTTTTAATTTGCCCCAATTGCGGCAACGCGTGTACAACTTCAGCGGTGATCAAGTGAAAGCCTCTTTTTCGTTCTTTGAGCAGGAGCATTTGCTGGTGTATTTGCATGGGATAGTAAAGCTGTTTAATAATATAGAGCTGTATAATATAGCGTAATTTTTGATAGCGGGTAGTATTGAAAGTTGCCTTTTTATATTTGTAAATAATAATTTTAATTTGTAGTATAGCCCGCAGTTAAAAATCATAGATTGGCAAATATTGAAACGGATTTTACGGCAGATATTGAAGCTGTAAGCAGTATAGACGCGGTATCATCCATATTAGAAGTTGTTTGCCGAACTACCGGAATGGGCTTTGCTGCCGTAGCCCGCGTTACGCCATACCGGTGGATTGCCTGTGCCGTTCGTGATGAGATACAATTTGGTCTTAAACCCGGTGGTGAATTAAAGGTAGAAACCACCATTTGTCATGAGATCCGCCAAAATCATCAGGCTGTTATCATTGATCATGTAGCCGATGATGAACTGTACGCGCATCATCATACGCCTGCCATGTACGGCATTCAAAGTTATATTTCGATGCCCATTATGCTGAAAGATGGGAGTTTCTTTGGCACATTGTGCGCTATTGATCCGCGACCGGCCCGCCTAAATAACCCGGAGACCATAGGCATGTTTAAGCTTTTCGCCGAATTGATCTCTTTCCACCTCGATGCGATAGAGCGGCTTGCTATAAGCGAGTTGAAATTGCAGGAAGAACTGAAGACGGCAGAGCGGCGTGAGCAGTTTATCGCTATACTCGGTCATGATCTGCGTAACCCGCTTGGAGCTGTTTCTAATGTGGCTCAGTTGTTATTGCGGATGCCGCTTGATGAACGTACCAAACGCCTGGCTACCATTGTACAAGATTCGTCATACCGGATGAAGGAGATGATTGAGAATATTCTTGATTTTGCAAGTGGCAGGCTTGGCGGAGGGATTACCCTGGCCCTGAAAAATGATGAACTTTTAACAGACCTTCTTAACCAGGTACTCACCGAGCTGCAATTGATATGGCCCGATCGTATGATCAATGCGGAATTCAATATAACCAGGCCTGTAAGTTGTGACAAAAGGCGCATAGCCCAGCTATTTTCTAATTTATTGAGTAACGCCCTTACACATGGTGAAAAAGACACGCCGGTTAAGGTGAAAGCATTTAACGCTGAAAATGAATTTGTTTTATCAGTATCAAATTCCGCCAAACAAATATCCGAAGAAACTATGGAGCGGCTTTTTCAACCGTTTTCGCGCGGAGATATCAAACCTGGGCAAAAAGGATTAGGGCTTGGGTTATATATTGCCTCCGAAATTGCCAAAGCGCATGATGGTACACTTACCGTGTGCTGTACTGAAGGTGAAATTTGTTTTAGTTTACAAATACCAGCTAATCTCTGAAGACCGTTTCGAGCAAAATACCAGTAGGGGTATGCAGAAAAATGCGCCTTTCGCCTATATCAGGCAAGTCCATCAAAGAATGTGGGATACTCAGATTAAGCAGCTTTTGTTTAAAGGCGTCATAATTTTCCAGATAAAACGCCGTGTGGTCAATGGCTTCGGTGGCATGATCTGGTTGTTGCCTGTAATAAGGAGAACTTTGAATAAGATGTATAAGCGGCAAGCCCTTGTGATACAGCCAATAGCCCGGTATGTTAGCGGCTATTACAGCTGGCCGGGCACCCTCTGTCAGATCAAAAATACTTAGTAAAAAGTCCTTTGTTTTTTCCAGTTGCTTTGTACGCAGGGTGGTATGATCTATATGCATGATTTTTATATTTAAACGATGCACAAAATTGGTTCACCTACTGAGGGAAACCTATGTAATTAATCAAGAAAATATTGTACAAAACGTGGAGTGCTGCCTTTAGCGCTGCTGGTTCTCTTTTTTAAATGCCGAAGGTGTTTGCCCAAAATGTGCTTTAAAGGCATTACTTAAATGACTTTCATCGGTATAGCCAAATTCATCTGCCAGTTGCGACAGGGTTTTATCCCGGTGGATGAGTTGGTGCGCGATCAGTTTCAGGGCATATTCCTGTACATATTTTTTGTATGAACTGCCTGTGGCCTTGCTGAAATACTGGTTAAAATAAGTTTTGCTGATATGAAAAGTATCGGCAATGTTTTGCAGGGATAAAAACTGTTTATTGGTGATATGCTGATCGATGTAGTTGATGATGGCTTGTATTTTATCGTCTTTGGGTTTAACTATATTCTGATCGGTTTCTTTAGCCATGAGGGAAAGCACAAGCGCCAGCGCATTTTTGATAATGATATTTTGATAGCTGGTTTCTTTTCGGTGTTCGGCTATAATCAAATCCATTAGCTGAGTGATCTGCTGCCTGTTGTCCGGCAGATCCATTTTGCGATGCGGGGATGATAAACGGGTGAATACCTGTTTAAAATCGGCATCGAGTAAAAGATCCTGGAAAAAGCCTTCGTGGAACTTGATAATACAGATCACGCATTTTTCCTCGAAAACAAAAAAGTGGGTATCTTGTGGAGCAAGAACAAACAGATCGCCTTTTTCGTAATTATAACTACGATCGTTGATCATATGCTGGCCTTTGCCGCGCATAATATACTGTAGCTCATAATGGGTATGCTTATGCACAGGCAGGTGCCATTCGTTTTTAATGACGTAGGCGATGTCGAACTTTTGGGTAAGATTCCTGATATGCATGGGCGAAAATTACAATTTAAATTTAATTTTAGGTTGCAGATAAAAAAGGCCGTCCATTTATTACTATGCGTAATTATTCGGGCTTTAAGGTGAACCTTATCTTTGGATTTGAGCTCGCTTTGTTTTTGTGGTAAAAATCAATAGCCGGTTGGTTAAAAACGGGTGTTTGCCATTGGATATTGATACATTGGCGTTCAATGGCCACGGTTGTAAGATGTTGAATGATATCCGTACCGATGCCTTGTCCCCGGGCTTGTTCGCGCAGGAAAAGACAATCCATGTACATAAAATCGGCGGCATCCCAGGTTGAGTAGTCAAAGGTATAAGATACAAAACCAATCAGTCCGGTTTCCATTTCAACAACCCAGCAGTTTAATTTGGGGTGGGCCGCGAACAAGGCTTTGCTGAGCCTATCTTTTTTTCCATCGGGGGTAAATGGCGCTTTTTCATAATCGGCATGTTCCTGCATCAGGTGCAAAAGTTCGTCAAGGTCGGCGGGTTCAACGGGGCGTATCAGGTAACTCATGGTCTATCTGGCCAATTCTTCCTTGAGGTTTTTAATAAAATCCTGTATATACTTTTTACCCGCGTCTTCATGCCTTACGGCGGCATAGTGCGTGCGTATCAACCCTTTTTGACCTATCCGAACGAGGGTTAAAGTTGGCGAATCAACAAACGATCGCATGGCCCATTTGGGCATGGTGAGGATACCCATACCGGCTTTTACCATCTCTAAAGCGGCTTCGGTAAGGGGCATGGCCACTATTTTTTGCGGCTGCGTTTTTTGATCTTTTAAAAAGTGCTGATGAACAGTTACCGTTTCCAATGGGTAGGAGTGGATGATGAGCGTTTGGTCTTTAAAATCATCGCCGGTCAGGAACTTTTTATGAGCCAACGGATGATCCTGCGGAATTACGGCCATTACTTCATCTTTAAAAAGCTCTACATATTTGATGCTTTTATCATCCCAGGGATCGGAGGTAATACCCAGGTCCAGTTCGTTATCCAGCAATTTTTGCAGGGGTTTATGGGTGGCTTCAATCACTATATTAATATCGAGCTTGGGGTACAACACTTTCATCCTGGCCATAAATGCGGGCAGCCAGTGGTAATTGGTATAACATTCGGTACTGATACGGATATTACCGGCATGACCCTGGCGCATGTCATTGATCCTGTTGGTGGCTTCATCTATTTCGGCCAGTACTTTTGTGGCGGTATCATACAGCACCTGCCCCTCTTCGGTTAGCGTCCATTGGTTTTTGGTGCGATAAAATATTTTAACACCCAGCCGTTCTTCAATATCCCTAAGCTGGTGACTTACTGCCGATTGTGTTAAAAAAAGCTTATCCAATGATCTGGTGATGCTTTTTTCGTCGGCCAGGGTTTTGATCAAGCGTAAGTGCCTTGTTTCCATGTCGTAAATATACATATCCATAAGCTTTGCAAATATGTATTCTGCTCATGTGCACATGCTGTACATCTCATGCTATTGTGATGATTGCGGCAACTACATTTGGATCAACAAAATAGATCAATATGAACACAGCCATTGAACATTACCAAAACAAGTTATCATTCGAGATGGATCCATCCGACTTGTTCGCGGCCCTTGAGGCAAAAGAAAACATCATAGCTATTGATGCCCGTAAAAATTTTGCCTGGGAGCGCGAGCGTATTCCCGGTTCCGTTAACCTTAGTCACCGGGATATGAATGAACAGACCACCGCACACTTTGACAAGGGTGCCTTATATGTTATCTATTGCGATGGTATAGGCTGCAATGCCTCCACCAAAGGCGCTTTAAACATGGCCCGGTTAGGGTTTAACGTACGCGAATTGATGGGCGGTATTGAATGGTGGAAGTTTGACGGCTACCAAACCGAAGGAACCCAGCAAACTGCAGGGTTGCAGATAGCATGCGCCTGTTAAGAATGGTATATAAAAAAGGGAGCCGATCTGATGGTCGGCCCCCTTTTAACTATTGGAAAGCTTGTGTTAACCTTTATTTTATAGCAAACGGATCCGCGTAAACAGTCTCAAAACCTGTGTAGTCATATTTCCTTTTGATACACAGTCCTTTTTGAAAGTTCTCTTCCGTCAATGCATCGACAATATTATTTAAATCGAAGCCCGGCGGTTGAACAATCAGCGTCATCTGCGAACTGAATAGGGCATCGTTACTGTCCGTAGCCGGGTAATCAAGGCTGGCATGCTTAATATAAACCCTGTTTTGTTGCAATGTTCCGTTGATGATAGCAGCAATATGATCGTCCCAGGTGATATCCAGGTTATCGCCACCGTTATACGCGCACAGTATGGCCAGCGGAAATTCAATTATAATTTCGACCGGTTGTTCATATAAAACGTTTATCTGCATCCCGTTTGCTGCCATAGTTATTACCGGATATTAAGAGGCTCAATAGGGTAAAATAACAATTGTTATACCAATAACAAACCACCGTCTATAATAAATTCAGAACCGGTGATAAAGCCAGCGGCATCATCACAAAGGTAAGTTACTACGCTGGCAACTTCTTCGGAGGTACCCATGCGTTTCAAAGGCGATTTAGTGATGAGGCTGTCTTTTATGGTACCCAAAGTGGCGTCATCTAAGCCGGCCTTGTGCATAATCTCTGTTGCTACCGGGCCCGGGCTCACCGCATTCACCCTGATCTTGCGTGGTGCCAGCTCCAATGCTGCCGATTTCATCAATGAGTTTAAGGCAGCTTTACTGGCCGAGTAAACCGATGAGGCTGCGCTGGTTGTGCTGGCCACTATGGAGGATAGGAAAACAACGGATCCACCATCACGCAAAATTGGGATAAACTTGCCCAGCGTAAAGTAGGCTCCTTTAAAGTTGATATCCATGATATCATCAAAGTGTTGCTCTGTAGCTAATTCAATTGGTGATAAGGTTGCTACACCTGCATTAATGAACAGAATATCAACCTGTCCATAACTTTCGGTAACACTGGCAACCAATCGCTCCGTTGCCTTAATGTCTGATTGATCGGCAACAATACCGGTTACACCCAGTTCGGATGCAGCTTTCTCTATCGCTTCTTTCCTGCGCCCGGTGATGATCACGGTGGCACCTTTTTCTTTTAATTCCCTGGCAGCTGCGTAACCTATGCCGCTATTGCCGCCGGTAATTACAGCTATTTTGTTCTGAAAATTGCTCATTTCTGTGTTTTTTTATTTAATGATGCAAATGTATTGCGGAAATGGTATAATTTTGTAACCAGTATCACAGAGTATACCAGTAAAAATATGGGAACAGAACATTCAACAGAGAACATGACGCCGGAAATTAAGGCCATGTACGAGGTTATTTATGGCATTGATGGTAAAAGGAACGAAGCGCGGGAGATCCAGGCGTTGCAGGATACCATTTACGTAATTGGCGGTAAATGGAAACTGCCCATTATTAACTCCATATGCAACGGCAACAAACGTTTCAGGGAAATTGAACGGAGCATACCGGGCATAACCACGAGGATGCTTTCGAGAGAATTACGGGAAATGGAATTGAATAAGCTGATTACGCGAACAGTAAGCCCGGGCCCACCGGTTTTGGTGGAATATGCATCAACTGAGTATTGTTGGTCTTTTGGCCGCATCATATTTGAAATGATCAAATGGGGGATTGATCATCGTGAAAAGCTGAAGAAGGAGCAAATAGTTTAGCCCTTTTCGTCTGCTAAGCCCAATCGCATGGTTAGCATGTGGGGTACAAATCCTACTTTTTCATAAGCTTTTAGCGCGGCGGTATTAACAGCGTAAACTTCCAAACGTATTTCGGTAATACCCTGCTGCTGCGACCATTGTTTAAGCGCATCAATGATCAGTTTGTTTACGCCCTTGCCCCTGTGCCCGGGCATTACATACATAAAACCCAGGTGGGCATGCTGCTGGTGCCTCAAATATGGTTTGGAATCAACAATACGGGCATATCCACAACCAATAACTATTGAATCAATTTCGGCTACAACCAGCAGGGCGTCGGTTGCCTCAATTAAGTCGGGGATGTTATAATAATAGAGGGGACCTGGTTTTAAAGTAGGATCAAAGGGACGTTCAGATTCAACCAGTGCTTGTTTAAACTCAAACAATACGTCCATATCTTTTAACTCCGCTTTTCTGATATTTATTTGCTCCATTTTATGGTCTCCGATATCTGGTAAAATTATAAGTTTGTTTTGAAATTCGGGATTAATCCCTGATTTTACAAAAGCCCTAAAAATATTTTAACCAATTTGTCCAGTTTTAAAAATGGTGTTCGTCATCTTATTTTAAAACTTAAAAACTAATAAAATGAAAGAGTTCCTTTTTGTATTCAGAAACGATTATGTTGGCGCACCACAAGGTTCACCAGAAGAAATGCAGGCCGTTACCCAAAGATGGATGGATTGGGTGGGCAGTATAGCCGCTCAGAATAAACTGGTTGATCGTGGAAACCGCCTGTTTGCGGAGGGTAAAGTGGTAAGAGGCAAAAATGTGGTTACCGATGGCCCTTATACCGAAATTAAAGAACTGATTGGCGGCTACACCCTGGTTAAAGCCGATTCGTTAGACGAGGCCGTTGAACTGGCCAAAGGCTGTCCTATTTTTGAATTTGGCGGCAATGTAGAAGTGAGGGAAATTCACCATATGTAAATAAGCTCAGGGTTAAAACAGAGAGGCTGTATCATTAATCAAATTGACTATCCCTTGGTGTTGCGCCTGTGAATTGAAATTTAAGCCGATCATATTTGTACGAAAAGTGGGTTTACACTTTTTTAGAGAAAATTTTCACAAATAATTGATTGTCAATTGTTTAAATCAATGTTAACCCTGAAAAGTGTAAACCCATGTAAACCCACTTTTTGGTTAATGTAGCCGATCTAACCCATGATCATACAGATTGAGCATCCGGATAGATCATAAAAAAAGAGGCTGATCATGATGATACAGCCTCTTTTGGTTTTTAATAACTGGCCTGTCCAATATCCAGGCGACTGATCTTGCCTCCGGGATTAATTATAAACCGGAAGTAGGTTTTAAAATCGCCCCATTGGTCGCTGTGGAACCTGCCGTAGAGGTCCAGGCCATTGTTTTCTATCTTATCAATGGCCGTAAAACGTTCATGGCCCAAAGCTTTGTCAAAAAAGCTTTTGAAATTCATTTTGTGGCCATCGTCAAAAAGCTCGGCATCCGCTGTGAATAAGGCAAACCAGGCATTTTTATCACCGGTCTGCAAAGCATCAATGGCCTTTTTTACTATGGGGTTGGTTAATTGATCGGTATTCATAGCATTTGTATTTTTTATGGTTTTAACTGGCGTTTTTGTTGTTTGCGCCTGGGCTGATAATGATAAACTGATCAGCGAGGCGTAAACCAGGTAATGATTAAGTGCTTTCATTTGAATTTTGTTAAGGGGTATTGCAAATAGATGATGAGCAGGTTCATGAGCAGGAAAGGCAATTCAATAACTGCCCCCTTCAAGTTTTTTGTGGATAGCTGCAGGCAAATAATGAGCAGGATAGTTATGGCCATTAAAAAGTTCCCAAAAACAAATGTTCGCGGAAACAGGATAAGTAAAGCGCTCAGCATGGTGATGGTACCCAGTAAAATAAGGCTTTGGCTATTGAAACGCCATTTGCTAAACATGGCCAGCATTTCGGGTTTGCCGCTAAACATGGCCCAGCCTTGTTTAAATCCCATGAATACTACAAACAGGATAAGTAATGAATTGATGATCTTTATGGGCATGGCTTTAAGGATTAAATGTAAAAACAGGATAATCTAATTTACCCTGTTTTTACTTCATTTAAATTAGGTCGACTAATTAATTTGTAGCGCCACCGTTTACTAACAGGTGCTGGCCTGATACGAATGATGAAAGATCGCTGGCAAAGAATTCGGCTGCATTAGCTACGTCTTCTACTTCGGCCAGTCTGCCCATCGGACAGCTGTCCAGTAATTGTTTCCTTAGTTCGGGGTAGCTACCGGCTTCGGCAAATATACCGGAGTGATCAACCGCGAAGGGGATAATGGAATTCACAGTAATACCCTTGTGGCCAATTTCTTTTGACAGGATATCAACCAGGTAACGCGGTGTAGTTTTACTACCGCCATACACAGCCATTCCCGGTACCGGAAATGAGGTGGTGCTTGACGCGATGTAAATGATACGGCCATTATCGGTTACATTTTTAGCGGCTTGTTGCATGGTAAAATATGAGCCTTTGGTGTTGATGGAAAACAATCTATCGAATTGCTCTTCGGTAAAATCAACAACAGGGGTTTCTACCATTTCAATGCCGGCATTAGCCACTACGATATCAATTTTGCCAAACTCTTTTTTGGCTTCGTTGAATAACCTTTCGATATCCGCTACTTTGCTTACATCGGCCTGAACCGCAATTACGCGTACGCCCATGGCTTTGATGTTGCTTAGTACCTCGTCGGCAGAAGCTTTATCACGTGAATAATTGATCACGATATCGGCACCTAATGCTGCGTAACGTTCTGCAATGGCTTTTCCTAAACCGCGTGCTGATCCTGTAATTAAGGCTACTTTATTTTTTAATGTGTTCATGATTTCTATGATTTTAATATTTTGTGATTACACTGATTTTGTTTTTGATTTCACCGATTTTGCTTGGTGCGACCACTTATTTTTTTGAATTTTTACTTTTGAATTTTGACTTCCACTTACGCCATTGCACCGTTAATACCGATGTTTTGGGCACTGATCCATTTGGCAGCATCGCTGGCCAGGAAAGCCACTACATTGGCAATATCTTCAGGCTCGCCTATGCGGTTAAAGGCCGAAAGAGAGGCCAGGCGGTCGATCACTTCCTGTGGCTTACCGTTGGTGAAAAGTTCGGTGTTGGTAGGGCCAGGAGATACCGAATTTACATTGATCCCCCTTGCGCCAACTTCTTTTGAGAATACGCTGGTTAATTGTTCCACCGCTGATTTTGTTGCTGCATAGGTTGAATATGTTGGCAGCATAATACGGTTATTGGAAGTTGAAAAGTTGATCACACTACCATTGTCGGCTAGTTTGGTAGCTGCTTCACGCAGGGTATTAAATGTGCCGCGTACGTTGATGTCAAACTGGCGCGTAAAATCTTCGTCGGTGGTATCTTTCAATAGTTTGGTGATCATGATACCGGCATTGTTAACCAGTACATCAATTTTGCCATAATGAGCTATGGCTGTATCAAACATGGCTTTTACTTCGTCTGACTTGCTTACGTCGGCTTGCAAGGCTATGGCGTCGCCACCTTGTTGTTTTATTTCATTAAGTGTTTGCTCGGCTGCATCAAGACCACCTGCATAATTGATGATCACTTTAGCACCTTCTGATGCCAGTTTTTTGGCTACTGCTGCACCGATACCTCGTGAGGCTCCGGTTACTAAGATTACTTTTTCTGTTAGCGTTTTCATGATTATTTTTCCTTTGTTTGTTTTGATGAATCAAAGGTCTGGTTTAACGCAAGCCAAAAAGTACAGATATCATAGCATTACCTGCAAATATCAAAGAAGGGAGATTTGGAGCATGGATTTTTGGATAAAGGGTAAGGATTTTTACTGTAGGGGCGCATATTTGCGTCTCAGATTATTGAGGGAGGACTTTCACACCGGAGACGCAAATATGCGTCTCTACAAGAAGGGTTTTAACAAGCTATGGTACCATGCTGTTTCCGGAATGAAACAGGGGTGATGCTGGTATGCTTTTTAAAGTAATTACTAAAATGGTTTGCTTCGGAGAAGCCCAGCAGGAAAGCGATCTCTTTAATAGAGTTTGATGAATTTTGTAGGAGTGATTTAGCTTCGGCAATAGTTTTTTCGGTTATCCAGGTACTGATGGGTTTGCCGGTTTTGGTTTTGATTACGTTACTTAAGTAGTTGGGGTGCAGGTTTTGCTCATCTGCATAATCCTGTAGCCTGAAAACCTGGTGTACCTTGCCATTGTTTAAATCCCTGTAGTGCTGTTCCAGTGTACGTTTGAAATTCTTGACGATTTGGGAGCTGCGGTTCCCTTCATATATGGGGTTATAATCCTTCCAGAAATATTCCTTTATTTTTAACAGCAATACCACAAATAAATTCCCAATGAGCCGGGCACGGTAACGGCTGTTGGATTGATATTCTTTATTGATCTGTAGATATATATCCTCAAATTCCGAGAATGTAGCCTGGTCTAATACCCTTGGATGAACTGTTTCGGCCAGTAGAAAAGGAAATTCTTCGAAAATATCGGGATGCACATTCTCCTTTAAAAATGATTCGCTGAGGGTGATCAGGTAAACCTCATTGAGTTCAAACCACTCATGCGATTTATAGTGCCCCGGATTGGTAAAATAGATAGTGCCCGGTTCGGTTGTAAAGTGAAGATCGTCTGTAGTATAAACCCCGCGACCATCCTTAACAAAAACAAACGAAAAGAAGTTTGGCCTGTACACCGGTGATTTAAAAGGCAGCTCCAGGTGGATATCCTTGATGTTATGAATGGTAAAATCCGTTTTATCATCAATGCCCTCCGTTGGCAATCCAAAATAAAGGTATTGTTTGATCAGTGTATTAAAAACAAGCTTTTCGTTTGTTGCTTTCATGAATAAAGACGCCCACAGTAATTCCAGCAGGCGTCTTAAAATTAAGAACAAATTTGCAAACTAACCCATGGTTTTTATAGCTGCCTTAAACCGTTCAGTTTTAATGGCCGATAGCATCGTGTTCAGTAGTATCTTACCGTATTGTAACTTGCCTTCGTAAGTGTCCAGTAATATTTTGCCACTCATCAGCATGGCGCCAAACTCAGCCATTCCCGGCAGATCCATATTGGTATCATGTGTATAATTGCCCGGTTTTTGGGCTGCTGCAAACCTGAGCATGATCATGGCATAATACATCCGGCATATTTGCTGCATCAGGAAAAAGCGTGCCTTTTTGTATTCATTTAACTCTTCACCAAAATAGGTTTGGAGGTAAATGGCTTCGTCCTGCTCATCATGAACATAGGGTTGAGCCAGGATAGCCAGATCTACATACCGGTCGTTTAAAAACGCAGCCTCCCAGTCAATCACCCAGATCTGTTTTCCATCAAACAAAATGTTGTTCGGGTTCAAATCATTGTGGCTCGCCACCAGATCAGTATCATACCGCGGGTAGGATTTCTGGATTTCGGCGTAAAGTGAAAAATACTCGGCCGTAATATGTTCCGGGAACATGTGCTGCTCCTTAAACTGTTGTATAAATATATCAACCCCATCTAAAAAGTTTACCAGTTTTGGGAAAGGGGGCAGCGCATGTATAGCTTTGATGGTGTTACTCAACGCTGTAACAAGTTCCTGTTTTGAAGCAAAACCTTCGCGTAAAGGTTTGGCCTGTACAAAATCGGTAATAGCCAGGGCATCTTCATCATTAGAATAATAAACATGCGGCGCGATGTTAGCCGAGGCCGCTAAGCCCATGCAAATGTGCTGCCGTTGCGGATCATGCATTTCATCAGCATGCATAACTATACGGAGCAGGTAGTTTTTGCCATTTACGGTTATCCGGTATACCAATGCCGATGAAAGACCACCGGTCAGTAATTGTATATCCTCAATTTCGGTATGATTAAATAAAGATCTCAGCGCCTTTTTAACAGCAGGCAATTTTATTTCGGGTATTGTTGTTGTTAGATCCATTTTTTATAAAAAGAGCCCTGTTTCGTCGAATATTTCAGACAGTTTTTCAATTTTTTTTGTTTTTGATTTTGGGAAAATATCCAATGCGGCATATTCCGCGGTTTTTATTGATTCGTTCAACAAACGTTTACCACCCGGCGCCAATACCACATAACTTACCCTGGCATCTCGTTCATTACTTTCGCGCGATACGAGGCCTGTTTTTTCCATAGGTGCAAGCATGCGCGTAATGCCTGAGGCAGTAAAACCCAGCTTGTCGGCCAGATCAATCCTCCTCAACTTTTCATGAGGTGCCTGTGAGAGGTAATACAGTATAACAAAATCATTAAAGCCTAAGCCATAACTACTCAACTGTGCATCAAAGCGACGGTTCACTATCGTTTGCATTTTAGCCAGGTTGAGGATGAATTTTAAGGTTGAATTAATGTATACCATTTATACCTTTGTATAATACTTGATATGTCAAGTATTATACAAAGGTATAAATGGTATACTTATTAGGATGGATTATAAGAAAAAGATTGTCTTAAAATAGATAATTGATATGCTATCAGTATTTTAAATAAATGATTTGATGGCCGCGATCACTGCCCGAGGTGAGCTGATATGTGGAAAATGGCCTTGTGCATCAATGAACTTTAGGGTGCTATTTTCAATGTGCGCGTGTAAATAATAGGCTACCTCTGTAGGCACGGCAATATCATTCCAGGATTGTAGCAGCAGTACTTTCTTTTTAAGATGAGGCAGATGCTCGCGAACATCAGATTCAAATATAACTTTGGCTACTTCTAAAGCAATATCAGGCCTGATGGCCGATAGGGTATAGGCAAATTGCTGTGCAAGTTCGGGTTGATCCGGATTATCCATCGCAACTTCCGAAAAACCGCTGGCCCAGGCACAATAATTACCGGCCATGGCGCTATACATAGCATCTAAAACAGGTTGGGTAAAGCCACCGGTATAGTTATGCTCTTCATCATTTAAATATCGTGGTGAGGCGCCTATAAATACCAGTTTTGAAAAATACTCCGGTTTTTGAATTGCAGCCAATAAGGCAATCATGGAGCTGACGGAATGAGCAACTACAATAGTATTTTGTAATTTCAGATCAGCCAGTATGTTTAACATATCATCAACATAGGCAAAAAGCCGGTCGTATTTTTCTGGTATATACTCATTTGGGTCTGCGCTGCCTGCACCGATATTGTCAAATAGCACAATACGATAATCAGCTTTAAAATCATCTTTGACCCAATTCCACGCGTTTTGGTCTGTGCCAAAGCCGTGGGTAAACACAATTGTTTCAGTAGCATTAAGGTTACCCTCAATAGTTATATTATTCTTTTTTTGAATTATAGTATTCATAAAGCAGATAAATAAATATTAAGGCAGATGGTGCTCTAAGATATAATTTCTATTGATGAAAATATAGGAAAACTAAATAACCTGTTTTAAATGTTAATAATACAGTATATATTAGCCCTGCTTAAATAAAACCATTATATAGCTAAATCGATCTGCCCGGCAGATAACCATAAATCCATAACCAATGAAAAAACTGCTTGTTTGTGCTTTTCTTTTAAATATGGTCACCGCAGCTATGGCTGCAGGGCCAAAGCTGGCTGATACTGTTGTTAAAGGAGCCCCGGTACCTGCCGAAATTGAAGACCCGCGCAATATCGGTATCAATAAGGAGCCTGCACATGCTTCATTAATGCCCTATGCCAATTTACAGGAAGCTCTGAAGGCCAACAGGCACGCTTCATCATTTTGCCGAAGCCTGAATGGTTTGTGGAAATTTAATTGGGTAGCATGGCCGCAACAGCGCCCGGTTGATTTTTATAAAACAGCTTACGATGTATCGGGCTGGAAAGATATCAAAGTGCCTTCCAACTGGCAGATAGAAGGTTATGGCACACCTTATTACAGCAATTTCACGTACATCTTTAAAAAGGATTTTCCGCATGTAATGAGTGAGCCGCCCCGAAAGTATACCGCCTATGCCGAACGCAACCCGGTAGGCAGTTACCGACGCGATTTTGAAGTGCCTGCTGATTGGAAAGGTCGCCGGGTATTTATGACTTTTGATGGTGTCGACGCCGGCTTTTTTATCTGGGTAAATGGTAAAAAGGTGGGTTACAGCGTTAACAGCCGCAATGCTGCCGAGTTTGATATCACCAAATATGTACAGCCTGGTAAAAATATGATAGCCGTAGAGGTTTACCGTTTTACAACAGGCAGCTACCTGGAAGATCAGGATATGTGGCGGTTGAGTGGTATTTTCCGCAACGTAAGTTTATGGAGCGCTCCGCAGGAACATATCAGGGATTATTTTGTGAAAACTAATCTCGATAAACAATATAAAAACGCGGTGGTTGAGGTGAGCGCCCAGGTAAAAAACTATAGCGGCAAAACCACAAAAGCTAATCAATTAACAGCAACACTTTATAATGGTGGCACTATAGTAAAAGGTGCTACTGGTAATGTGCCCGCTTTAAAACCTGGTGAGGAAACAACTGTGAAACTAAGCTTCCAGGTTAATAACCCTCAAAAATGGACTGCCGAAACACCGAAACTATATACCACGGTATTGAGCTTAAAGAACGGCAATACTACAAACGAAACCATTTCATCACGTACGGGTTTCCGCACTATCGAGATCAAAGGACGCATATTTACCATCAATGGCGTTCGCGTGAAATTAAAAGGGGTTAACCGGCACGAGAACTGGCCCGAGGTTGGGCACGCAGTTACCGAGGAGCAAATGATCAGGGATATCGTGCTCATCAAACAAGCCAACTGTAACCATGTGCGTACCTGCCATTACTCTGATGATCCACGCTGGTATGAGTTATGTGATCAATACGGCATTTATTTAGTAGCCGAAGCTAACCTGGAGAGCCATGGTGCCTGGGATGAATTTAATGAGGATCCAAGGATAAAAGATGCCATTATCGACAGAAATGTAGCTAACGTGCAAAACTTTAAAAATCACCCTTCGGTGATCATCTGGTCGTTAGGTAACGAGTGCGGCAGCGGCGGCTCTAATTTCAGGGCTGCCTTGGATATGGTGAAAAAGCTTGATCCGACACGGCCTACACATTACCAGGGTTTTGGTATCGGCGAAAAGAATCCGGCAGATATTGACAGTGACATGTATACCGATCTGGAGAACACCGAAAAGATCGCGAACGATGACAAATACACCAAACCATTTTATTTGTGCGAGTATGCTCACGCTATGTTCAATTCCATGGGCTCTGTTGATGAGTATAATGACCTGTTTGATAAATATCCAACGCTTTTAGGTGGTGCAATTTGGGAATGGCAGGATCAGGGTGTCTGGAACAGGCGAGATCCCAAACACCCCATACTGGCCTTTGGCGGCGGCTTTGGCGAGTACCCGAATGACCGTTATTTTATCCACAAAGGTGTGGTAGCATCAGATCGTTCGCTTAAACCACACTATCCCGAGTTAAAGCATGCTTATCAATGGATCGCCGTAAAAGCAAAAGATATTACCAAAGGTATTATCACCATCAAAAACAGGTATCAATTTATTAATCTGGATGGTTTCACCGGTAACTGGGAACTGAGCGAAAATGGCGTGGTCACCACTAAAGGTAATTTTGATATCGGCAAAATAAACCCTGGTGAAGAGAAGGATGTGAAAATCCCTTATGATATTATCAGTAAACTTAAACCCGATGCGGAATACTTCCTGCGGATATCGTTTACTTATAAGGCCGATAAAATGTGGGCCAAAAAAGGTTTCGAGGCGGCATCGCAACAACTGGAGTTTCCGGCTAAAACTATAGCCTTAAAGAAAGACCCCGCGAGCGAACAAGCACTCGAGCTTTCAAACGGAAATAACGAGATAAAAGTAAAGGGTAAAAACTTTAAAATAGAGTTTGATAAAAAAACTGGCACATTCAGCAAACTGGAAAAGAACGGCGAAAATGTGCTGGAAGATAATGGTGGCCCCAAATTACACCTATGGCGTGCCCCTCACCGTAATGATGATATGTGGGCCAATGAAGGCTGGGAAAAAAATGGTATCAAGACCCTTACATGGGTAGCCGATAGTATTACCGCCACGCAGCCAACTCCCAATAAGGTAGTGATCAGCGCCAGCCTAACCGGCACAGGTAAACAAGGCTTTACGGTGCACCATAAAGTAACTTATGATATATGGGGTAATGGCGTTATCCAGGCAAAAAACGATGTGTCATTTAGTGATCCTAAAGTGGTATTGGCCAGGTTAGGCGTACGCTTATTTCTAAAAAAAGATCTTGATCAGTTCTCCTATTTTGGCCGTGGCCCAATGGAGACCTATTCCGACAGAAAAAGAGGTTTTGATATTGGTGTTTATTCAAGTACCGTAAAACAGCAGGTAACACCATATGAAAAACCAATGGAGAATGGTAATCATGAGGATATCCGCTGGGCTAAGCTTACCGGAAAGGACGGATCGTTAACAGTTAAACACGTTGGTGGATTCCTGCAGGTTTCTGCACAGCTTCATAGTGACGAAGAAATGGAACCTGTAGAGTATAAAATTGATTTACCAAAAAGCAAAGCGACCGTATTAACCATCAGTGCTCATACGCTGGGAGTAGGTTCAAACTCCTGCGGTCCACGGCCATTGGCTAAGTATACGGTATATGCCAAGCCGGATAGTTTTACTTACGAGATAGATCTGTAAGCCAATAAATAGATTTTAATAGGCAATAAAAAGCGGGTTAGAAATTTTCTTACCCGCTTTTTGTTATGAAGAAATTAAATTAATTAGGTGCAACGGCTGAAGTAGTATTAACATAAGGCCACGTACCCGGAGTGGGTACAGATACACCTTTGTTATTACCACGTACGTTGTTATCGGCGCCAAAGTAGTATAATGGCCAACCCTTATAAACCAATTGGGTTTTTCCGAATACGGTTATTGTCTGAAATTGTGTTTTGTCCAAAACAGAGGGGACATTTATTGCCGCGTTTACAGCAGTATCAATAGGCCAAACTTTATTGTTGCTAAAATTGGAGGCAGTAAATTTGTTGGTGTTAAATTTATCATGACTAAAAGAGTAAAGCGTTTGCCCGCGGTCATCAACAATGTATTGGGTTACACCATCACCAGCCTTAAGGTCGCTGTTGTATTTAACACCATCGTTGCCAATTAGCTGGCTGTTGCTTAACATTACGGTATAGTCGGGTTTGGCAACAAACCAGGTATTTCCTATTTTATCGCCATTAACATCACCTGCATTGGCATCATTCTGATAATAATAAAGTGGCCAGCCCTTGTAAGCTGTTTGTTTTGATCCATCAGCACGGGTTATAGTGCTAAAATCCTTGCTATCCAAACCCTTGTCTAAAGTAAGATTTGCCTGGTAAAAAGTAGGCCAAACCACAGAGCATCCACCGTTACAGCCTGAGCTACCGTTGGCGTCAATAGCGAAAAAATAAAGGGTTTTTCCTTTGGAATCGGTAATAACACTGCCAAACTTTGCATTAGTTGATAGTCTGATTGCATTCGCCGGGGCTGGTTGATCTGGCGTGTTGTTGCTGTTGTTGTTTTTAGAGCATGACCAGCTGGCAAACATAACCGCAATGCCGGCAATTGCGAGGGGTAGATTTTTGAATAATTTCATTGTACTGGTTAAAAGTGGTTAATAATAAATCTTTTATAACTCCAATACGTTGTGAAAAGAGGCTTTGGTTGCTTCCGATAAAAAATAATATCGATATGGAAATAAGTGTTAACTTATTGTAAACGGGTAAATCGAAATTTGGATCACTCTATTACAAACTCGAACTGAATAAACCTATCGGATAATTTAATGCCTTATTGTTAATTTATTAATTGCCACGCGTTAATATTTGGGCCCTTTAAATTTTTGTAACAGTTTAGTGTAATTTTGTTTCGATCATGCCGTTTTATCGGCAAATACTTTAAACTTTACAGATGCATTTTATTCAATAAGGCATTATGAAATAATTTTTTCCTGGGAGAAAATGAATGGCCTTGTTACGTTTAAATGATTTGCTGCGTCCTTATCAATAATTATGAAGAAAATTTTATTATCAGCCGTTGTCTTGATATTTTTGGGTTTAAAAACTTTTTCGCAAACCATACCAGTAGGGAGTTATGCAGAAGATATTGCCAGGAGAAACCAGTTATTAGGCAAAAGCGATAATACCTCATCTTTTACCGTAAGGCCCTTAAATGATGATTGGCATGATACCGACTCATCTTTCAAACAATTAGTAGCGAGCAAAACATACGGCAGTTTCCAGTTTATGGGGAAACCATCCGGTATTCAGATATTACCATTTAACTGGCTAAATGATTATAATTTTAGAAGGCCTTATGGCTATAACAACTCTTCATTGTACCCAACCGCAGGGTACCAGACAAGGGTTAGCGGAGGTTTCTTATTAAAAGCAGGTATACTCAGGGTGCAAATAAAACCTGAATTTGTGTATGCCGAAAACAAAAGGTTTGACACTTTTGCCGATGTTCAGGTTAATACTACGAATATGCAGCTTTTAAATGCATATTATAATATGCTAAATAGCATTGATGCACCTGAAAGATTTGGCAATAAATCATTACAGCATTTATATCCGGGGCAATCAAAAATAACTGTCAACTTTAAAAATATAGAGGCAGGTGTTTCAACAGAGAATATATGGTGGGGGCCAAGTGTGCAAAATTCCATTATGATGAGTAACTCGGCACCTGGCTTTTTTCATTGGACATTTAATTCAATTAAGCCAATTAAAACCATCATAGGTTCATTTGAATGGCAGGTAATAGGAGGAAATTTAAAACAGTCAGGTTATCTGCCAATTGATCTTACCAAATTGGTAAACGGCGGTGGCTTATATCTTCCCAAGCCTGAAGTTACCCGCTATATATCGGCCTACACGATTAACTGGCAACCTAAATGGTTAAAGGGTTTATATTTAGGGCTCACTGGGTACGATTATTTGGATAAAGACTCCCTTTATCATCAAAGAAATATCCTTAGAAAATTATTTCCAGTAATTACGGGGTCGTCGCTCAAAGCAAACGACGTATCTAATGGTAGGGGTGGAGATGGCCAGGATTTTGCTTTTGCCCTTAATGTACGTCAACTATTACCGCTTTACAACGCAGAGCTTTATTTTGAATGGGCAAGGAATGACAGAACCGGAAGTATTAACGATTTTTTACAGGAACCGAGTCATTCAGCTGCCATCACTTTGGGGGGGCGTAAGTTGTTCGAGCTGTCAAAAGATAGTTATATACAAATAAAAGCCGAGTTAACTCAATTACAAAGATCACCCACATTTTTATTAAGGGATGAACCTACGTGGTATACACATCTTACGAGCCCTCGGGATGGATATACCAATGATGGCAGATATATAGGCGCCGGTATCGGGCCAGGCAGTAACAGCTTTATGTTTGATATTAGTTATTTGAAAGGGATGAATTCCTATGGCTTAACGTTGGAGCGGCAAATTCATAATAATGATCTGTATTATATGGCTTTTAGTGGTTCGGGTAATTCTAATTCGCACTGGGTTGATATAAACAGTACCTTCTATACTAATATCAAATTAAAAAAATACCTGATCTCTGGCGAATTGACTCCAGTTTATTCTTTAAACTATCAGTATAATCACGGCAATGGCTTTAATATGCATGCAAGGCTCAACCTTACTTATTACTTTGACTAATTGATAAGATAAATTTATTGAAAAGGGAATGTTATGTTTTGAGTTTACATTACGTAGTGTAACTAACGTAGTTTAGAAATTTAGATGAAAGATCTTCGAAAATATTATTATCTCAAAGAAATAACCTTAAAAAATTATCTTTGCAAAATTTTTCCCGGCTTTTAATAAAACCACATTATTAAAACAAACTGTTAATAAATGGTTATTAATAGTGATCAGCTACTTTTAAATAAATGATAAGCAAGATACATTCCATTAAATCAGCCACCCATAAACCAAATATACTTGTTATAGGCGATCTGATGATCGATCATTATATTACTGGTAGCGCATCCCGGCTATCACCGGAGGCTCCTGTGCCCATAGTTAATGTGAAAAATGAATCGGTTACACTGGGAGGTGCGGGTAACGTAGTCCAAAACCTGGTAGCCTTAGGCGCGCAAGTAGCGGTTGCCGGAGTAATAGGTAATGATAGCGCGGGTGTTCAATTAATAGAGATACTTAGTGATGAGGGTGTGCAAACCCATACCATAATTAAAGATGAATCACGTGTTACTACTGTAAAAACCCGGGTACTTGCAGGGAGTCATCAGTTGGTTCGGATAGATCGTGAAGTTACCAGTGCTGTATCAGAGACCATTGCTAACAAGCTGCTTAATGAGTTGGCTGATTATTTAGAGAAAGCAGACATTGTAGTATTATCAGATTATAATAAGGGTTTGTTTTCTCCATTTCTTACCCAAAAATTAATTCAGGAAGCTACCCGTTATGGTAAAAAGGTAGTGATTGACCCTAAAGGATTAAATTACGAGAAATATAAAGGAGCTTATATCATTAAACCAAATCGTAAGGAATTGGCAGAGGCTGCTCAACTTGAAAAGGTAGATACATTAGAAAGCTTGCAGCATGCGGCAAAAATTATTTTGAAACAGACTGGTGCCGAATATCTTGTAGTAACACTCTCTGAAGAAGGTATGTTGATTTTAAGCGAATCAGGATATAAGTTATTGCCGGTAAAAGCCACTGAAGTATTTGATGTAACAGGAGCAGGTGATACTGTTTTAGCTACAATGGCTTACTTTATAGCAGCAGGTTTAACTATAGAAGAAGCAGGCGAATTAGCTAATCATGCTGCTGCTATAGTGATACGCCAGGTAGGCAGTGCTACCACAACTATTGATGAAATTATTCTTGACATGAAGAAGGAAAATTAAGTCTGGCCTAAAAAATAAAAGTTAGCAGCTATATCAAACACAAAAGTTTCCAAACAATATAATTACAATGATTTTAGAAGCACTACAAGATCACCAGAATACCACACAACGGGTTATAGATAACCTTGCCGGTGATATTGAAAAGGCCTGTCAAATGATATCTGATACAATAAAAAACGGTAACAAGGTTTTATTGGCAGGTAACGGTGGCAGTGCAGCCGATGCCCAGCATATTGCCGCCGAGTTAAGCGGTAGATTTGTTAAAGAACGGAGAGCTTTGCCTGGCATTGCTTTAACGGTTGATACATCGGCACTTACGGCTATAGCCAATGATTATGGTTATGATCATGTATTTTCTCGCCAGGTTGAAGCTTTCGCGCATGCCGGTGATCTGTTTATAGGTATTTCAACCAGTGGTAATAGCCAGGGGATCCTCAATGCCTTTGAAACCGCTGCAAAATTTAAGTGTAAAACCCTTGGGTTATCGGGACGTGATGGAGGTAAAATGAACGGATTATGTGATCTGAACATCATTGTACCATCAAACATAACCGCCCGCATACAGGAAATGCATATATTAATAGGGCATATACTTTGCCAATCGGTTGATGATTTGTTTCAGTAACATATCAGCTTAGTCAACCAATCACACAGGTGCCATAAGATATAAATACATGAGAATCGACCTCGAAAAAATATTGATAAGCAAAATAACTAATATCTCTTTGCTTAAAACTCAGGTTAAAGACTGGCAAAATAAAGGGCAAAAGGTTGTTTTTACCAATGGCGTATTTGATCTTCTGCATATCGGTCATATTACTTACCTGGCCAAAGCCGCCGAACTTGGTGAAAAGCTTATTATTGGTTTAAATGCCGATAGTTCGGTAAAGCGCATTAAGGGGGAAAGCAGGCCGGTAAATGATCAAAATAGTCGTGCGGCTATTTTGGCTGCCCTGTTTTTTGTTGATGCTATTGTAATTTTTGAAGAAGATACCCCACTTAATCTTATTAGTACCTTATTGCCCGATATCCTGGTAAAAGGGGCAGACTATGCCGTGGAAAATATTGTTGGAAGCAAAGAAGTGTTAGCCAATGGCGGTGATGTAAAAACCATTGATTTTGTGCAAGGTTACTCATCAACTTCTATTATCGAAAAGATCAGGCAGCAAATTCCTGGCAAGGTTTAAAAAATAAATCTGTTATTTGTGTTTTTTAACTTTATGGAGAATGTAATTTAATATTTGGTTAAAAAAAACTATAAAATCATTAAGTAATATAAAATTTTACAACCGTCTTCGCCAACAAATTGGTTTACCTTTGCAAAAATCTAAATCCGTTTATTGCAGGGCTTAGACCCCGATATTTTTCAAATATGATTAAAACTAAGTTCCTTATATTTCTGCTTTTTATTGTGTTTTGTTGCGGGGCAATCAACCATGCCACTGCGCAAAGCAATATAAACCCCCAAAATCTTTCCAATATTAATGTAGATGCTTTATCTGATCAGCAGATAAGGCAGTTAATGCAGCAGGCCCAAAGTTCAGGACTAAGTGATGATGATTTGATACAACAGGCCCGCGGCCGGGGTATGCCAGATGCGCAGATCCAGAAATTACAGGCCCGTGTTGATCTGATCAGGAAAAGTGGTGGCGCGGGGTTGTCGGCCAGCGACAGCAGCGGTTCATCAGGAAAACGGAGTTTAAATTACAAAGTCGACTCGCTCGAAAATGATAAATCTGTTCAGAATACTAATAACCGTGGCCCCAAAATATTTGGCCTAGATATATTTCAAAACCGGAATATGAAGTTTGAGCCCAATTTAAAACTGGCAACTCCTTTAAACTACGTACTAGGTACAGAAGATCAGCTTATTATTAATGTTTATGGCAACTCACAGGTAAATTGGAAACTCGATGTATCGCCAGATGGTAATATTAATATTCCCGGTGTGGGTATCATCAACGTTGGAGGTAAAACTATTGAGCAGGCAACAGCCACTATAAAAAGCAGGCTGCAAGCCAGTAATTATGCTTTAGGGCGGGGTACAAACGTACAGATCACGTTGGGTAATATCCGTAGCATTAAGGTTATTATGGTAGGGCAGTTAACCAAGCCAGGCACATATACCTTGTCATCATTATCATCTGTTTTTAACGCGCTTTATGCCGCAGGTGGCCCAAACCGTATAGGTACATTAAGGCAGATCGAGATCATCCGGAACAACCGTATCATCAGGCATTTGGATGTTTATGACTTTCTGGTAAAGGGAAGTCAAAAAGATAATATAACCCTGCAGGATCAGGATATTGTGCGGGTACCTACTTACAGAACGCGTGTTGAAATGGACGGGCAAGTTAAAATACCTGCATTATTTGAGGTTTTACCGGGCGAAAATCTGCAAAATGTAATTGATTTTGCCGGCGGTTTTACAGACAGCGCCTATACCGCACGGATTAAGGTAACGCAAGTGAGTGATCAGCAGCGCCGCTTAACCGATGTTTTTGAAGCCGATTATAAAAATTACATACCATTAAGAGGCGATAGATATACTGTAGAATCCGTTTTAAGCCGGTTTGAAAACCGGGTGGTTATTAATGGAGCGGTTTTCAGGCCAGGAGAATATGAGTTGCAAAATGGGCTAACATTAGCGCAGCTTATTGAGAAAGCTTCTGGACTAAAAGAAGACGCTTTTATGGAGCGTGGAAATATTGTAAGGTTAAAGCCAGATAATACAACAGAGCTTATTCCATTTAATGTAAAAGATATCATCAGTAAAAAATCTTCTATTGCTTTACAGCGGGAAGATATCATCACCATATCATCAATTTTTGATTTGCGTGATATATACCAGGTTACCATTAATGGCGCGGTACGTAAACCGGGTGTATTTGCTTATTCGGAACATCAAACGGTAGCCGATCTGATACAAAAAGCAGGTGGCTTTGCCGAAGGAGCGAGTACTAACAGGATTGAAGTAGCCAGAAGAATAAACAATGGCGATCCATCTTCCCGAAACAGCGCGGTAGCACAGGTTTATGTTGTTAATATAGATGGGCCTATCAGCGCCACAGATACAGGATTTGTATTGAAACCTTATGATATTGTATCGGTATATAACCTGCCAGGATTTGAGAAGCAGAAAATAGTGCACATAGAGGGGGAAGTTTTATACCCAGGTACATATACAATTAAAACCAAAAACGAAAAAATATCTGACCTGGTTGCCAGGGCAGGTGGTTTAACAGCTTCGGCAGATGTAGATGGCGGATCATTAAAAAGAAACTATATAGCCATTTTGGGTATCGATAAAAGCAAATCAGATACGGTAGCTATAGCCCGGGAACGTAATGAGCAGTTGAACAGGCTAAAAAGAACTTATAGTGATACAACCGGTGTTAACAACGATATGCAACAGAGAAATAACTTTGTTGGCATAGATCTTAAAAGCGTCTTGAAATCACCCGGCTCAAAAGGCGATCTGTTGCTGGAGGATGGCGACGTGCTGCGCGTACCTAAGCAACAACAGGTTGTACGGGTTAATGGCGAGGTATTATACCCAAGCGCTGTTGTTTACAACAATTCAAAATCCTTTAATGATTATATTTATAATGCGGGTGGTTATTCGCCGCGGTCATTAAGAAGAGGGGCATATGTTGTTTACGCTAACGGAACGGTAAAGGGGACACGCAAATTCCTGTTTTTTAACAATCATCCCGATGTAAAACCCGGATCCGAAATATATGTACCTAAAAAACCTGAATCAAAAGGTGGCGGGATACAAAACTTTATAGGATTGGCAACCGGGCTGGCCTCATTAGGTGCAATTATTTTTGGAATAGTTAGTTTGAATAAATAATCCCTCTTTATTGAATTTTAACCACTTTATTGGATACTAAATGGACAAACCAAAAACAACTGAGCCTGATGAATTATCTATAAAAGATGTTCTGTTGCGATATAAATTGGTTGTTAAATATCTAAAAACCAAAATATTAACTATAGTTGCCTTTGGCGTTTTGGGCGGGGTTTTAGGGCTTATTTATTCTTTTGTAAAAAAGCCTGTTTATACGGCCACGTGTACATTTGTTTTAGATGAGGGTAAATCCGGGGGAGGATTAAGTCAGGTTGCCGGGCTGGCTTCATTGGCAGGGATAGACCTGGGAGGAGCTGCAGGCGCGGGTGGTGTTTTTCAGGGCGATAACATTATGGAGCTTTATAAATCCAGAATCATGATCGAGAAAGCCCTTCTAAGCGAAATAACAGTTAACAATAGAAAGCAATTATTAATTGACAGATACATCAGTGCCCTGGAGCTTAGAAAAAAGTGGAAACAAAAGGGTATAGATACCATTAATTTTCTGGGATCATCAGATAGCTTTAACCGTACACAGGATAGTATCATAACCGATATAGCTAAAGCCATTAATAAAAAAGTATTAGATATAAGTAAGCCTGATAAAAAACTCACTATTATAAAGGTTGATATTTCGTTTGTAGATGAACTTTTTGCCAAGGAGTTTAACGATAAATTGGTTACAACGGTTAATGACTTTTATATTAAAACTAAAATAAAAAAGACATCAACTAATGTAAATGTTCTTCAACGGCAGGCTGATAGTGTAAAAGCTGTTTTAAATAGTAGTTTAGGTAGCGTAGCCTCATCCATTGATGCTATTCCTAATGCTAACCCTTTGCATTCAATCCTTAAAGTGCCATCTCAGAGAAAACAGATAGACGTGCAGGCAAGTACAGCTATTTATGCCGAAATTGTTAAGAACCTGGAATTAGCTAAAATCTCGCTTCGTCAGGAGGCCCCCTTAATACAGGTAATTGATACCCCTGTATTTCCATTGACCAAAGAAAAATTAGGCAAGATAGGCGGAATATTACTGGGAGGGCTACTTTTTGCATTTGTTTGTATTTTTTGGTTGTTATTAGCCAGAAGTTTTAGGGAATTGGGGGGTAAGGATAGTTAAAGATGATAGAGAAAATTAAAACTTTGATTCTTAATAAGGATGAACGATCGAGAGCTATACAGATAAATACAACCTTAAATGTAGTTTTTAAAGGAGCAGGGTTATTTTGCAGTTTTCTTTTGGTGCCCATAGCCCTGTTGTATATTGATAAAACTGAATATGGGGTATGGCTTACCCTCACATCAATAACCGGATGGCTATCCTATATGGACGTAGGCTTAGGTAATGGTCTTCGAAACAAATTAACCGAAGCTGTAGCACAGGGCAATAATACTTTAGCACGCGAATATGTAAGCACCACTTATGTGCTTTTTGGTACGGTGATGCTTGGTCTTTTTATAGTTTTTGCATTGTGCAATGTGTTTTTGGATTGGAATAGCATATTAAAAACGAATATCAATTCCAAAACACTGCTGCTCACTACTTACCTTATCGTTCTTTCTTTTTGCATAAGGCTTGTTTTAGATCTGGGCGGAACGGTGACTATTGCTATGCAAAAAACTTATTTAAGAACCCTTCTTGATTTTTCAATAAGCTTATCAACCCTTACCTGCATTTTTTTACTTTCAAAAACCGCAAAGCCATCTTTTGCTTTGTTTAGTATTACCGTAGCCTTAGCTCCGGTAATTGTATTGATCTTTTTTAACTATATCATTTATTCAAAGTCGAAATATAGTTTTCTAAAACCGTCATTTAAATTTTTCAGGAAAAGCTATATTAAAACATTGTTTAATGTGGGTATCCAGTTTTTTTGTATCCAATTTGTAGGCATCATTATCTTTTCTACAGATAACATACTTATAACTCAATTCTATTCACCCGAATATGTTACCTCTTTCAATGTAGCATATAAATATTTTACCATTCCTACCATTGCATTTTTAATAATCATGATGCCGTATTGGTCGGCATTTACCCATGCTTACACGGTAAAGGATCTTGATTGGATAAATAAAGCTTTTAAAAAATTGTTGAAGATATGGGTAATTCAGGTTTTGGGTGTAATACTTTTAATTGTTGCCGCCGGAACAGTTTACAGGATATGGGTTGGTAGTAAAATAGCTATACCATTATCGCTTTCAATTTCTCTTGGTGTGTATGCGATGGTATCTAACTGGAATAATGTTTTTGCCTACTTTATTAACGGGGTAGGTAAAATCAGGTTACAATTATATAGTTCGATATTTGTAGGGACTATTAATATACCCTTATGCTATGTTTTGGTGAAATACACACAACTGGGGGTGTCGTCAATTGTAATAGCAAATATACTTTGCCTGCTGGTGAGTTCGGTATGGTCCCCAATTCAATGTTACAGGATTATAAATAATAGTGCAACTGGTATTTGGAACAAATAGCTGGCACAGGTTATCAGGGATTTTATTAAATATTTGATCTGTTAGATTTGTAAGAGATGTTAAAGCAATTTATTTTTCTGGTATATGTTGTTAAAACTAAGATCAGGCATCTTTTTAGTCCGGAAAAGGTGTCTGATAGACTTCTTATTCTAAAAATGGATGCCATTGGTGATTATATCATTTTTAGAAATTTTTTGAGGGAAATAGCCTATAGCGAGAAATATAAACAATGCAAAATCACCGTGATATGTGATAAAGCTTTGAAAGAATTAGCATTGGAATTAGATGGTGATGTTATAGACAACGTTATTTCATTTGATCTGCAGCCTTTTTTAAAAAACAAGATAGATATCTTAAAACAGGCTGCTGTATGTAAGTATCGCGCAGTTATTAATTTTCATTATTCGCGTACACCCGAAACGGAAATCATTACCTGGCTTACCGCCGCAGATGAAAAAGTGACCATAGACGGCGATACATTAAGAATGAGTTTTTGGAAGAAACCGATTTTTAATCTGATTTACAATAAGCTGTTTATAATGCCTTCTGATATTAAAAGTGAATTTGGCTTTAACAAGGCACTTACAGAGTTTATAACCGGGGTTAAATCTCACATAGAAGGTCCTTCTCTTGAATTAGATGCTGATAGATATGACTCAAAGATAGAGGGTCCATATCTTATTGTAGCCCCTGGAGCCGGATCGGTAAACAGGCAATTGAGATTATCTTCTTATGCTAAAATAGTGGATTTTTTAATTGATAAAGGTTATAACGTTTGTTTTATCGGGTCGCCGAAGGATTCATTGATTGTTGGGGAAATTATCAATTCTTTACCCCACGGACATCTAAACAAAATCACCGATCTATCCGGAAAAACAGCACTCGGTGAAATGCCTTATATAATTAATAAAAGCTTAGGTGTTATTTGTAATGATAGCGGGCCGTATCATCTAAGTATGGCATTAAATAAGGCTACTATATGTTTAGCCGGGGGAGGACATTTTGAGCGATTTGTTAGTTATGGAAATAGTAAAAAAGTTAAACTATGTTATGAACTGATGCCCTGTTTTAATTGTAATTGGCAGTGTATTTACAAATTTAACGCAACTGATCCTTATCCCTGTCTGGATGCGATTGACATTAATAAAGTATTTGAAAATATCTCTTTATTAGAAAAAGAGTACATGATTTAATTTCTGTATAAACTCGTATTTACAACAGAGAGTAACCCACACATCAACTAACGGCATGAATAATATATCCATTTTAATACCGGTTTTTAACAGACTGGAAGTTACTATAAGGGGAGTGGATGCCATCAATAAGGCATTGCAATATTATGCTGAAAACGGTACCGGAACTAATATTTTTAAGATCATTATAATTGATGATAATTCAACTGATGGAACTGCGCAATGGATAGAAGAGCATTACCCGGATATTGATCTGTTAAAAGGTAACGGTAATCTTTGGTGGACGGGATCCATGAACATGGGGGCCCATTATGCTATTGATGTATTAAAAAGCGATCATATTTTATTATGGAATGATGATACCCTATGTTCTGTAGATTATTTTTATGAATTGGAAAAGCTGATGTTAAGCAACGCATATGATTCCGATTCTATTTTTGTTTCAAAAATTTTATGGCAACATAACGAGGGCTTATTATTTAACTTTGGTTGTTATTTTTATGAAAAAACAGGAAAGCAACTTTTGATTGGGTTTAACAAGGAGGATATCTACAATGACATACTCCAGATTGATTGGTCTGGTGGTATGGGAACTTTAATACCTGCTCACATTGTTACCCATATCATGTATTTTGACGAAAAAAGATTTCCCCAGTATTATGGCGATATCGACTTTTTTTTAAGAGCTAAAAAGGCGGGATATAAAGCTTTTGCGGTACCTTCTTTGAAAATTTATAATGACTTTGAAACAACAGGGATAAATAAGGTACGATCATTTAAGGATTTTAAAGCCATATTATTTTCTAACCGTTCAAATGCCAACCTGAAGCAAACATTTGATTTTAACAGGACACATTCAAATAATATAATTAGTTGGCTTAGATTTGGAGCTAAGTATTTTTTGCTTGGGGTAAAATCATTTTTTTCAATATTGACATCAAAGAAAGCCGCGAGCAGTTAAATATCAGTAGCTAATTGGATTGATAAACGTTTTTTAGCTTACTCTAAACAATAAAATTTTATACAGTCATCCCAAAACGATCATGGAGTAACAAACCTATAAATGAAAAAAGCCTTTAATTATATATCACTTTATTTGTTCAACGCATTTTTTTGCAAGATACCTATCAATTTTATCAGGATGTTTTTCATGCGGTTATACATGAAAATAGGAAAGGGATCTTTTGTGAGCTGCAATGTCAAAATATTGAATCTGGAGGACCCTAAAAACAATATAACTATAGGCGATAACTGCTTTATTAACCCGGAATGTTTACTTGACGGCAGAAAAGGCAAAATCATCATTAAAGATAACGTAGATATAGCAAGAGGCACCTGGATATATACTTTGGAGCACGACCCACACGATGATTATCATGCAACCAGGCAGGGCGATGTAATTATTGAAGATTATGTTTGGATTGCATCGCGGGCAATGATTTTGCCAGGGGTTACCCTTGGTAAGGGTTGTGTAATTGCCAGTGGGGCAGTTGTAACCAAAGATGTGCCCGCTATGAGTATTGCAGGCGGTGTGCCAGCAAAGGTTATTGGCACAAGAAGGTCGGCACTCAAATACACCATTGATTTTACGCCATACCTATATATTTAACATTAGAATGCCTTTATATATTGATACCTAATTGACAACTACAACATCATACTTATCAGAAGAAAAACCGGTACGAAAAACCGACTGGCAAAACATTATAGTTTATAGTGTAATCCTGTCGGCATTTATTCCTAAGCTGGTTATTACTGAGGGTGTTAATATCTTTCTGCCAGAGCTGTTTATGTTTGTAGGGCTGGTTTTTGGTTTTAAGCAATTTATACTTTACTCAGAACAACGGCTTTTGTTGGGTATATTTCTGTGCATGGTGCTTTTTTCCATAATATCACAAGCATCGGTTGTTGATTTTGGAGCTATTTTAAGAAGCGTTAAGGAAATAATTTATATCCCTATCATTTATTGGGCATCAAAGATCAGGAATACTCAAAAAGTATTAAAAAATTTAGTGCTTTTTGGATGCGTGGCGTTGCTTATAAATATTCTGATGTACATGATGAATTTTTCTGTGGCTAATACCATATTTTCTGATGCAGAAACACTCAGCAGCGGAATGTCTAACAGGGGAATAGATATATTTTCATTAAAGCTTGTTCAGTTAAATGGTCTCGCACACGGAATATGGGGTTCTTATTGTGTGTTAATTTTTACTTTAGCTATATCATTAAAGCAAAGCGGTGTTATTAAACGTAAGCACCTTTATATAGTTGGGGCTTTGTTTTTTATCAATATTGTTATTACCGTTAGCCGGGAAGCTATTTTGATCCTGGTGGTGGTTTACACCTTATCTTTTCTTCGGTCTAAAAAATCAATTCTTAAAAGAGGTTGGATCTTAATTGTTTTTGCGATAATCATTACCGGCATCGTTATATTTGGATCTGACCTGCCTGCTGTACAAAAGATTTCCTACACTATTGATTCCTTTTCAAATAACGGATCCGAAAGCAATATCAGTCTTCGTATCAATACCTGGGCAGCGTATTTCAATTTCCTGTCGCACAATGTTCAATATGTACTCTTCGGTTTAGGTTTTTCACCTGTCAACTTTTATAATCATATAAGTCCTTATAGCCATGCCGATATTGTTAACGTTCCGGAAAGCGCGGTAATTTACTGCCAGGCATACGGCGGTATCATAGCAACTATTTGCTTATTGAGTTTAATAGCCGCAGCCGCATTTAAGATAAATAAAAACAGTCCATATAAGTTAATCAAATACTTCTTTATTGGGGTAATTATAACAAATTGTGTTAGCGGGGTTTCTATGTTCTCTGATTTGTTGTATGCGCATCTGTGCGTAGTTTATGGATTATTAATAGTAAATAATAATGAAGATAAAAGTAATACAGTTAACAGCCAGGGCTGACATGGGGGGCGGGCCAAAGCACGTACAGCATTTATTGAAAGCCATACATAATCAAGTGGAGTGCTTTGCAGGATGCCCGGAAGATAAGCCCTTTTTTGACAGCTATAAAGGTTTACTCGGAGACGAAAAAATGACCACTATTCCTCATCGTAAGCTCACCTTAAAAGCGCTGTTTTCGTTATTGAAATATGTAAAAAAAAATGACATACATCTTGTACATAGCCATGGCAAGGGTGCATCTGTTTATGGCAAATTACTAAAGATCCTAAAGCCCAGCCTGAAACTAATATATACTCCCAATGGCATACACGTTGATGAATATTCCAGATTGGCAATGATGCTTTACCAAACTTACGAATACCTTACATGCGGATTATTTAATCACATTATATACGTTTCAGAATCGGAAAGAGAAAAAGCAAAACAAAGCAAGCTATTTCTGCGCAATAAGTTTTCTATTATTCCAAATGGGGTGCCTACTTTTTATCCACCTGCTAATGAAGACCTGGCTGCCCTCAGGAACAGTTTGTTTAAGCAGCCCGAAAGGAAAATTATCCTTACGTTTTCAAGGTTTGATTATCAAAAAAATATGCAGGAAACTTTTGATATTGCAGCCTCGCTCCCCGAATATAATTTCTTATGGTTAGGTGATGGAGAAGATTATTTACCGCTTAAAGAAAAAGCTGCTCAACAGGGTATTGATAATATAAACATGCTGGGTGTACAGCACAATATAGATGCTTACTTATCAATAAGTGATATGTACCTTACTACATCAAGATGGGAGGGGCTACCGTTGGCGCTGCTGGAAGCTATGGCCGCCGGAATGCCTATTTTAGCAACCAATGTTACCGGTAACAAGGATTTGATTAATCGCGACACCGGAGATTTGTATGAACTGGGCGACATAAGTAGCGCGGTTGAAAAAATAAAGCAGATGCTTGAAAATCCCAGCTTTAATGAAACTGTTATTAAAGATTACTTTGAAAAAAATTACTCCGTTAACAATATGGCTTCCGGGGTTGTGAAAATATATAAAGAGCTGGTTTAATGAATATATATATAGTTTGTGCCTGGTATGAAGTTGCTATGAGGCACTACTCATTTACTATATTAAACAATATCAGGAAACATCTGCCCGAAAATCAACAGGTTTATGTTACGTTGGTTTTAAGAAACGATTTGGAGAATTATCCGGAGTTAAAAGAACTGGAAGGGCTTAACATTGATTATGTAATCATAAAAAATAGTCTCCTGAATATATTATCAAAGGTGTTTCCCGTTTTTTTTGACAGGTATGTTTTAAGAAAAGCAAAGGAGTTCAACGCGTCTTTAATATATATACTATTTGAGGGCTTGTTCTTTAAAAATATTGACGCTATGGCTCGGCAATCTAAAATAATGTATACTGTGCATGACCTGATTCCGCACGAAAAAAGTATAGTTAGTATGAAAGACAGGTGGCTGGAACGCACCGAAAGCACACGGGCCGCTTATTTGCGCGAAAAAGCTGATTACAGGATCACAAACTCCTACGCTCAGTTTTTGGAGCTAAAAAACAAATACAGCAAGCCCTCATTTTATACAAGTATGCCAACATTAGTAAATACTCATATTGCTAATGGCAACTTGAAGCCAGCCGAAATTAAAACGGGTAAATATATCTTGTTTTTCGGAAGGCTGGATAAGTACAAGGGTTTAGAACGGTTGATTGAATGTCACTTAAAATCAGCTGTGGATGCCACTTTGCTAATAGCCGGCGCCGGTAATATATGGTTTCAGGTACCTGATAGCCAACGGGTAATGATAATAAACAGGCATATTGACGATGCAGAACTTAAATATCTGTTTGAAAATGCGCTGATCTGTGTATTACCATACATATCTACCACGCAAACCGCGTTGGTTTCCATTCCGTTCCATTTTAAATGCCCGGTAATGTTATCTGATATCAAAGAGTTTGTGTTACTGGCAAATGATTCAGGATCAATAGTATGTGATTTTAATAACTATCAACAGTATAACGGTTATATAAAAGAAATTACCACAAATGAGGATTTTAGGCACAACGTTGTTGCTTCTCAAACCAGATTTTATGAAAAGAATTATGATCCTGAAATTTTCATGTCACATTTAACAAAAATTTTTGATGAGATACAAGGGAATATCGTGAATTGAATTTTCGGGCCACTCTAAATACAAATAGGAGACAAGGGTGTTTCTTAACCTGTTATATTATAGGTTATTATTAAAACGGTTGATTGCATTGCGTACATAGGAGATTTATACATACAGATGGAAAAAGGTAACGGACTGTTTCATAAGTTGGACAGATTTTTGGGTATCCCAATTGTTTTAACCTTGGGGATATTAAGAAAGAAAAACAAAAGTGTACCAGTCAAAATAGGTAGGATCGCTGTACTTAATATAGGTTCAATTGGGGATAATGTGTTAATGTCTGCTGTTATCCAGGATCTCAGATCGGATTACGCCGATGCCGAAATCATTGCTTTTACAGGGTCAACAAATTATCAGTTGGTGAAGCTGATACCGGGCTTAAATAAGGTGATAAAATTACCGGTAACCAATGGGCTAGCCACTGTAAAGATGATACGCGAAGAAGGCGGATTTGATTTGCTATTTGATTTTGGTCCCTGGCCAAGGCTCAATTCTATCTATGCAAAATTTGTTAAGGCCAAATACAAATATGGTTTTCAATCAGATAAGCAGTATCGGCATTACGTTTATGATAAAGCCATTATCCATTCATCTCAAACGCATGAGATAGAAAATTTCAGAAGTTTGGTGAGTGATGTATATAAGGGCATCAACCACGCTCCCCAAATCAATGTAATATCAACAGAAAAATCAGATACATTGGTTAAGGGATTGAAAAAGTATTGCATCATCCATCCATGGCCGGGTGGGTTTAAAAGTTATATGAAGGAGTGGCCTGATAGCAATTGGGTAAAATTAATTGAAAAGATATATGACAAGTTTGATCACATCGTTATAACGGGAAGCCCTGCCGACAAAGAAAAATCAGACAGGATAATTCAGTTATTAGAATCAGCAAATAGTAACAACAAAATTATAAATCTTAGTGGCGGGGTTAATTTACAAGAGTTAGCGCACCTAATTGTTAAAAGTGAGCTGGTGGTTTCGGTTAACACAGGCATTGCGCATATGGCAGCAGCACTAAGTAAGAAACAGGTATGCCTTCATGGGCCTACCAATGTGCTACGTTGGGGTCCTTACGATGATAATACTATTTCGGTAGTGCCCGATGAAGGACACTTTGGGTATTTAAACTATGGTTATGAGTATAGCAGAGCAAAAGAAAACTGCATGGAAAACATCTCTGTAGATAAAGTTTATAAAGCAATAGAGCAAATATCATTTATCTAATTTGGGGGGCTTGATAGAATTGGAGTAATTAGTAGTCATCTTGAAGATCTGTCTATATTAATAAATTATTATTTAATTATAAATAAAAAAGTGTATTATGAGGTTTTTGTTTGATCTGTATGAAAGTTATTGTCCTGTAATAGCTATATACATGATAATTAAAGGCTTTTTTACGCTTTAAGTACAGTGTAAAAAAAATATTCCGCCCTGTAGCGTTCTTTAATTTATTATCGTAATGGTATTAAAAGGCAAACTTTATCGTTATGTAATTATGTAAATAATATAACATATAAAGTCCTATATTTGCAAAACTTTACCTATGGCAATACGATACTCTAAATTTCTCGCCCCTGTTACTTTTATAAGTGATTTAATAGTATTAAATATTGCGTTACAGTGTGCTCATACACTGGTGTTTACATACTACTCGTCACAGATAGAATCCGTAAATTTTACACTACTTGTTAACCTGGTTTGGGTATCTGTTTCAACCATTACCAAAAATTATATTATTTCCAGGCCGCTGGTACTAAAGGATAACCTCAACCGGTTTTTATCGTCCTTGCTTTATCATCTGCTGATTGTTCTTAGTGTTATTTATTTCTTCAAACTGTATGAGGTAAGTCGCTGGGAGATGTTCTTTACCTATACGCTGTTCTTCTTTTTTATCATTATACAGCGTTCGGTTATATTTTTTATCCTGGATTATATCCGCAAAAAGGGTTATAACAGAAGGCACGTGCTGGTTATAGGAGATGAAGATATTGCAAACCGCCTCATCAGGTCGTTCTCCAAACACCCGGAGTACGGTTATTACTTTACCGATTTTATTTCGGAAGAGATGATAAAGGATTTTCCTGAACAGGTTTTGATGGAAAAACTGATCAATAAGAGTCCTGACGAGATATTTGTGTGCTATAAATACCTGCACCCACTACTACTGCAAAAGCTGGTTGATTTTGGCGAACAGAACTCAGTTAAAATAAAACTGGTATCAGACCTGATCCTGAATAATAATTATGCCAGCATAGTTAATTATGAAAATCTTCCGGTTATCCAGCTGTCTGCCGGTTCTGAGTTGAGCTTTAAAGTAATATTCTTTAAGCGAAGCTTTGATATCCTGTTTTCGGTAAGTGTGATGATAGTTGGGTTTCCGATATTTCTTTTATTGATGTTAATTACTAAACTAACATCAAAAGGTCCTGCCTTTTATAAACAAGAACGGATTGGCCGAAATCATAAGCCATTTACCATATACAAGTTCAGGAGCATGTATGTAAATGCCGAAAAGGCCGGCCCGCAGTTATCAAGCGAATGGGATCCACGCATTACTGCATGGGGAAGATTATTACGAAAATCAAGGCTGGATGAGTTACCTCAATTTTGGAACGTACTGAAAGGTGAAATGTCTGTAGTAGGGCCGAGGCCAGAAAGACAGCATTTTATTGAACAGCTTATTGAAAAATCGCCAAGCTATAAAAAGCTGTTACGTATTAAACCCGGTCTTACCTCCATAGGACAGGTATCTTATGGCTATGCCGAAAATCTGGATCAAATGCACAGCCGCATCCGTTATGACCTTATCTATCTCAACAATATCAACTTCAACAGTGATATGGGGATAATCTTAAAAACCATCAGGGTAATGGTACAGTTAAAAGGAAAATAACCAGGATGATTAATCCGCACTTGTTGTATTGCTTATTATTTTAAGGAAAATATCGAAATACTTAACAGGGTACCGCTCATATCTGGTATAATTAGATGATTTCTTGTAAACTTGCATAATTGCTGTGTAACGAATACGGCAATTGATCGTCATAGTTTATATATGGAGCGCCACCAACCAGCAACAGATCGCCAGTTATTGGAATTGATCCGCAAGGATGACCGGTTGGCCTTTACCGAATTGTATAACCGCTATTGGGACAAACTGTTCATTGTAGCTATGCACCGGTTAAATGACGAACATGAGGCCGAAGAAGTAGTACAGGAAATTTTTTTAAGCCTTTGGCAGCGGCGTGCAACTATTGAACTTTCTCATAGCCTGAATACCTATTTATCGGTTGCTGTTAAGTACCGCATCATTAATCACCTGGATAAGCAGTTTCTTAAAAAGCAACATGTGGATCATCTGGCCACTCATGCGCCGCGTGAGCTGGATAGTACGAATAACTGGCTGGCCGAAAAAGAACTCCGTACACAGTTGGAACAAACCATTAGCCGTTTGCCCGAAAAGTGCCGGATAGTTTTTTTGCTGAGCCGTGAGCAAAATAAAACAAACGCCGAAATTGCCGCCGAACTTAACATCGCCGAAAAAACGGTAGAGGCGCACATGACCAAGGCATTAAACACGCTTAGGCAAACATTAAATATCACCATTCCGCTGCTGCTTTACCTGCTCGAAAAATAATTCATCTTTTTTTCATTTACCACTAAGGGTAAAACGCGCTATGGCTGACTATATGTATAAACATACCAAGTAAACCATGGATAGTAATAGCTTTAACCCTGAAGAGCTGGCCCATAAATGGCTGACAGGCACACTCAGCCCCGACGAAAAGTTGAGGTTTGAGCAATGGTATGCCGATTTTAACGATGAAGAACTATTGCTTTCAGATAGTCGGTATACATCAACTGAACAGATCAGATCAAATATATTAAACTGTATTAACACCAGTATAGATGAACAGCTTGCACCTAAAGTAAAAATATATAAGCTATGGCGGAATTTGGCAGCCGCGGCAGCCGTTGTTTTTGTTATAGGCACCGCGGCGCTTTACAGAACACCCATACTCAACCTGGTTGATCCGGTAAAACAGCTGCAATTGACCACCAATCCGGGAGAGTACAAGCAAATACAACTGCCCGATGGTACCCGTATTTGGCTTAGCCCGGCAACTACATTTAATTATCCCGAAAAGTTTAGGGGTAAATTGCGTAATGTGAGTATTAAAGGCGAAGCTTATTTTGAAGTTAAACATGATACCGATCATCCCTTTGTTATCCAATCGGGTGTTATAAAAACGGTAGTATTAGGCACCAGTTTTGATATCCAGGCGTATGATCATGCTAAATCTATTGATGTAACACTGGTTAACGGCAAGGTGGGGGTATCAACAAATACAAGCGCTGCCGCAACCATGTTAACCGCCAACCAAAGGATGGTATATCAAAAAGCAACGGCAAGCCTGGTAAAGGAGAACTACCCGAACGCGGCCAGATTTTTGGACAGGCGCAAAGGGATCTTTGATTTTAACGGTGCATCCCTCGCCGAAGTTATTCATGATCTCGAAACTCAATATGGTATTAGCATCAACCTGGCTCCCGGTTTAACATCAAAAGCTTTTTACGGTCGCTTGCAAACTACCGATCCCATTAACCGCACGCTTGATAAGTTGAGCACGGTTATGGAATTACGCTGGGAAAAACAAAATGGAGCTTACCAGCTTCAGCCCTAACAAATATGATTTATTTACCCCTATCATTTAACAAACCTGCAACCATGACGTCTTAAAATTGCCCCTACACACCTATGAAAAAAAAGCCCGGCTCAGGGAAACAGAACCGGGCTTGTTATTTAAAATCCTGATCAGTCATTGCCTTCGAAACGAATGGCTGATTATTTTAAACCTCTTAAAGTTATGAAAAAAAACGGACCTCTAAGGTTCCCTAACCTGATTTATCCTTTAATGAAACTATACCAACTTTTAAGTATTTTTTTTTGTATAACCCTGATCCTTACGTTTAGCAGCCTGCGGGTTTTTGCCCAATCGCCGCTTGATAAAACAATCACCATCAAATTAAATAATGTACCATTAAAACAAGCCCTCGATAAAATAACCGCGGCCACCGGCGTACGCTTTACTTATAACGAAGCCGTTGCCGCCAGCAACATCAAATTAACCATCAATGCAAAGGCGCAAAGCCTTAAACAGGTACTTGAAGTGGCTCTGGCCAATTATCCTTATAATTATTCTCAACTGGATCAGGATATACTGATCCGCTATGACGCGACGAAGCTAAAAAAGCCCGACGCCGAACCGGCGGCAAAACCGGCAGCAGCAGGAAAGTTCACCATCAGCGGAACAATTACATCAAAACAGTCTGGGGAAACGATAATAGGAGCCAGTATACGGCTGGTAGATGGCGCGCAAGGAACTTCGACCAATGGCTATGGCTTTTATTCGATCACACTGCAGGCCGGTGACCACCAGTTGCTTGTGAGCGCCATTGGGCAGAAAACCCTGGTTGTGCCAGTTTCGCTAACACACGATCAAAGGCTTAACATCACTATGGAGGATAACGCCCAGGAGCTGCAAACGGTAACCATCACCGCTACTCAAAAAGGTGCACGCGATTTGAAAAGTCCGCAAATGGGTGTCGAGAAGCTAAACATTAAGGAAATAAATGATGTCCCCGTATTATTGGGCGAGCACGATGTGATGAAAACCATACAGCTGTTCCCTGGTATTAAATCGGCGGGGGAGGGCAGTGGTGGATTTTATGTACGTGGCGGTGCTACCGATCAGAACCTGCTGATGCTTGACGAAGCTACTGTATACAATGCATATCACCTTTTGGGTTTCTTCTCTACCTTTAACTCTGACGCTATAAAAAATGTAAGCATTTATAAAGGCGACATGCCTGCACAATACGGCGGCAGGTTATCATCGGTAATTGATGTGAAGATGAACGATGGTAACAACCAAAAGTTTGGCGTAAGCGGCGGTGTGGGTGTGATAGCGGCACGTTTAAATGTAGAAGGTCCTATTCAGAAGGGTAAATCATCCTTTCTGATATCGGCCCGGCGTACTTATGCCGATGCTTTTTTGAAGTTTTCAAAAGATACGGTGGTTAAAAATAGCCAGCTTTATTTTTATGATATCAACGCTAAAGCCAACCTGGTTTTAGGCGATAAAGACCGGGTTTATATCTCCGGATACCTGGGGAAGGATGTGCTTACTGCTAATAATGTGAACGGCATCAACTGGGGTAATACCACGGCCACCCTGCGCTGGAACCACATTTTTAACAACCGTTTTTTCTCCAATACCTCTTTTATCTACAGTAATTACGATTATGAGATTAAAGTAAAGCAGGATGTAAACACCTATAAGATCACTTCCCGCATCAAGGATTGGAATTTTAAGGAGGATATGCAATATGATGTGGGTTCGGATCATTCCTTAAGTTTTGGTGTCAACAGCGTTTATCATACCATTAAACCTGGCGAAATATCAGCCAGTGGCAACTCGGGCATCATATCACAAACGCTCGAAACCCGGTATGCCTGGGATAATGCCGCCTATGTAAGTGATACCTGGAAAGTTACAGATCGCTTTAGTTTAACTTATGGCACGCGGCTTTCGGCTTTTTCTATTATAGGTCCGGGTACTTATTATGATGTAAATGCCGATGGGGCAATAACCAATTCAACGCACTACAACTCTGGCCAGATAGTTAAAACTTACGTAAACCTGGAGCCCCGTGCGGCAGCCGCTTTCCAGTTGAATGATATCAGCTCGGTTAAGGCTTCTTATGCCCGTAACGCGCAAAACCTTCACCTCATCAGCAACTCTACCCCGGGCTCGCCAACCGATAAATGGGTAGCCAGTACCAATTTGATCAAACCCGAACTGGCCGATCAGTTTTCTGTAGGATATTATCGTGATCTGGCCGAACATAAATATGAGTTCACGTTTGAAACCTACTATAAAAAGCTGCAAAACCAGCTGGATTATCGTAACGATGCCAACATCTTTACCAACCAGCCCATTGAAACGCAGTTGCTGTATGGCAAGGGGCGTACCTACGGCGCGGAGTTTTTGCTGCGGAAAAAGACGGGTCGTTTAACCGGTTGGGTAAGTTATACCCTTTCCAAATCAGAACGGCTGATAGATGGTATCAATAACAATCAATGGTACAACGCCCGCCAGGACCGTACCCATGACCTGGCCGTGGTAGGTATTTACAAGCTGAACGACAAATGGACGCTATCGGCCAATTTTGTTTTCTATACCGGCGATGCGGTTACCTACCCAAGCGGCAAATACCAGATAGACGGGGCAACCTATTACTACTATACCAATCGTAATGCCTCAAGGTTGCCTGCCTACCACCGGCTCGACCTTGGCGCTACCAAGCAGCTTAAGAAAACCAAAAAATACAGCTCGGAGCTTAACTTTAGCTTGTATAACGCTTATGGTAACCGCAACGCTTACCGTATATTTTTCAGAGATAATAAAACAGACCCTAATAAAACAGAGGCTGTACGTACCACTTTATTTACCTACGTACCTTCTATTACTTATAACTTTAAATTTTAACACATGCATACCATACGTTTTTCGGCCATATTGATGATCCTGCTGGGGCTGCTGAGCTCCTGTGAAAAGGTTATCGACCTGAAGCTTAATAACAGCGCCCCCCAAACGGTGATAGAAGGTACGGTGAGTAATGAAGCCGGCGGTGCCAAAGTATCTATAAGCTTGTCTAAAAAATTTACCGACGACAGCTCCTTTGAAGGTATCAGCGGGGCGCAGGTAACAGTTGAAGCCGATGGCACAATTTATAATTTTGATCCTACGGCTACCGGTGTTTACCAGAATGCTACCCTTGTTGGTATACCTGGGCATACCTATCATTTAACTGTTAAGCTGAACGATAAAACCTATACATCAACCAGTACCATGCCCCAGATTGTAAAGCTGGATAGTATTTATGTGGTTGATGATGAGTTGTCTACCAATAAAGACAAAACCAAACTACGGATAGCTGTGGTGAAGTACCAGGACCCAGCCAATGTGCAAAACTATTACCGCTTTATTGAATATATTGACGGCAGAAAAGAAAAAAGCTTATTTATAGATGAAGATGAGTTTACCAATCGCCAAACGGTAAACAGCCGCCTTAATTTTAATAATGATAATGACGATCCCGCGCGTGAGATCAGGACAGGTAAAACACTCATGGTAGAGATGGAATGTATCGACGCCGCGGTTTACAAATACCTTTTTAGCCTCAACTCGGGCTCTACAGGTAATGATAACAATGCTGCGCCCTCTAACCCCACCAGTAATATTACAGGTGGAGTGCTGGGCTATTTCAGCGCCTATCCTATAACGCGTAAAACTATAACGGTACCGGCCAATTAAAATTAACAAACAAAAAAGCCCCTTCAATTGAAGGGGCTTTTTTGTTTGTTCCCTTGTCCACGAATATAATTAGGTTAAGAAAATGCTCCGCAGGAGTAAAAGCTTTGTAGTAAATAAAAAAGAAGACTAAGCATGCCGTAGGTATGCAACCTGAGTACAGTATCTACGGCACTGGTTTTGGAATCGAAATTTTTCTACAAAGCTTCAACCCCGCTGGGGTTGGCAAAATCCCTTATCTACTTGTGCTCGTTTGTAATTCCTAAACAGAGTGGCTCTGTATAGCGTAGAGATTATTAATATTTATAATTGTTTTTATAGGTATTAATGAGCTTCCTCCGGTTGCGCGTGGAGAATGTAATGTAGTATTCCCCTCTATGCGCGAAGCGGAGGGAGGGGTGACAAGCGTAGCGATGTCGGGGTGAGTCGAAAAACCGTGATATTTTATGCTGAGCTAACATTGAGTTAAAGGTGCTGATATAAGTTTGCGGCATGATGCGTGGCAGGTTTATTTCGGATACTGATTTACTGGCCCGGCTTCAGGACGATGATGAACAGGCCTTGCTCACGCTGATGCAACGCTACGATAAAGCCCTTTTTCGATATATCCTCTCCAAAACCAACTCGCTCGAAACTTCAGAAGAAGCCGTACAGGATATCTTTATTTCGCTTTGGCATAATCGCTACGCCGTGGCGATTGATGATACACTTTCACCTTATTTATTTAAAGCCGCCAAAAATAAAACCATTGATTTTTACCTGGCCGGTAATAAAAAGGTAGCTCATTTTGAAACGCTGCTGCCTGATTATGAGCACTTGGTATCCCCATCGCCAGAAAATGAAGTTATTGAAGCCGAACTGGAAGACTGGCTAAGTTCCGAAGTTGATAAAATGCCGGTCAACATCCGCGATGTGTTTAAACTAAGCCGGGTAGAGCAATTGCCAGTTAAGGAAATTGCAGGCAGGCTGGCCTTGTCTGAGCAAACGGTGAAAAATAATCTCACCATAGCCCTGAAGCGCCTGCAACTGCGCTTAAAACGGATGGAAAGTTTTCCATTGTTTTTAATTGTGCTGAAGATCATGCTTCATCTTAAGTGATCTATTTTGGATTATAGGATTTTTGGACTATGAGATTGGGGGAACAAGGAGCTAGTTTTTTGGAGAAGTGAACAAAGAAAGTCCCATAATCCCCAAGTCTTATAGTCTCAAAATCCCTCAATCCCACAGTCCCAAAATCTCATAGTCTAAAATTCAGGTAACATTTAGTTAATAAATATTTGATGATTGTTTAACGGTACTATTTTCGGTAAGTGCCGATTATATGGGCAGATGAACACAAAAGAATCTGCAGAGATCAAAGCATTATTACAAAAGTACCAAAAGGACGAATGTACACCCGATGAAAAGGCCCGGGTAGAGGCCTGGCTCGAAAAATTAAATAACCCGGCACTAAACGGCATTACCTCATCCGCCGAAGAACGTATTTTAAACCGTATCCGGAAACGGGTGCTCAAAGGCATACCGTCGCGATCGGCGGACCGGAAAATTTATATACTCCAATATCTTAAAGTAGCGGCGCTGTTATTATTGGTACCCGGCGGCTTTTTGCTGTACTCCCAATTAAAGCAACCCTCCCCGCAGGTTTTGCAGCAATACTCTACCGCTCGCGGTGAACGCAAAGTACTGATCCTGCCAGATAGTACGGTAGTAACCTTGAACTCATCATCCGTTTTAACCCTCAGCGCCGATTTTGGCGAAAAGAAGAGAATAGTAAAACTCAGCGGCGAAGGCTTTTTTCATGTAAAGCACGATGCTGCCAAACCTTTCATCGTAGCAACCGGCAACATACAAACCCAGGTATTGGGAACCCAGTTTAACGTGCATGCCTATACTAACGAAAGCGAATATAAAATAGCCGTAGTAAGCGGTATGGTAAGCGTTGGCGAGAAGAAGACTGCCGGCAAGGTGGTAACCATGGGTAAAGTGCTTACCCGAAACTTAATGCTGGTTTACAACCTTAAAGCACACGGCCATTATATTAAAACCACCGATGCCGACAAACTGAGCGCCTGGCAAAACGGTCAGCTTTATTTTGACGAAGCTACCATCCCCGAGATAGCCTCAACACTATCCCGAATGTATAATGTAGATGTGCAGTTGCAGGACAAGCCAGGTCGCAATTGCAAATACACTATCGGCTTTAACAGCCAGCCTTTAAACAAAGTGCTGCCGGTATTAAGTCAGCTTACAGGAATTACCTATCAGTACACCAACCATAAAATTTTTATTCAATCAAAAAATTGCCGATAAACTATGTAACCGTTCCCCCAAAAAAACAAAAACAGGCAGATGCGCGAACACCTGCCTGCTATATGGCTGCTGTAGCAGCAGACCATGTCATTTTTAACGATTCTTTTTATCACATAAAATAACATTATAAAAATGAGAAATCTATTACACATATTATCATTAAAAAATCACCTCAAATGGCTGGCAACCTACTGCATTGTTCTGGTTATCATCGGCGCATGCTCAACGCCTTCTTTTTCGGCGGCGGCACAAACCATGAACACCGTGCGTATCAGTCTTACCGCCAAAAATTTAAGCATTAAAAGCGTTTTCAAAATAATTGAACAAAAAACCTCTTTTAAAATTGGTTACAACTCCACCAGTTTTGATGCCGACAAAGAAATTTCCATATCGGCCAATAACGAACTGCTGATCGATGTGTTGAAAGAGTTGATCAAAGGCTACAAAGGCAACATCAGGCAGGTTGATGAAGAACATATATTATTACAGGTTGAAAAACAACAACCGGTAGTAAAAGCCAAAGAAAAAGAGCTGGTAGTAAAGGCCATCACCGTTACGGGAAAAGTAACCGACGAAAGCGGTGAAACCCTGATCGGTGTAAGCGTTGCCGTAAAAGGATCAAGCACCGGCACCATGACCGATACCGAAGGCAAGTACTCCCTGAGTACCGATGAAACTTCGATACTGGTTTTTAAATACATTGGTTATGACAGCCAGGAGGTAGCAGTAAAAGGGCAACAAAATATTAATGTGGTGCTAAAAGCTAACAGCCAATCATTAAAAGAAGTGGTAGTTATAGGCTATGGTACACAAACCCGTTCAACATTATCTGGCGCGGTATCAACCGTTGGTTTGGATAAAGTATCATCACGCTCATTCAACAACCTGCAGGAAGCTTTACAAGGCAAAGCAGCAGGTGTAGTAGTTAATAACAATGGCGGCGATCCTACCAATGCGCCTATGGTAAACATCCGTGGTTTGGGTGGTATCAACGGTGAGCAGCCTTTATATGTTATCGACGGATCGGTTTTTTATCCCGGCACCCCGGTTATTAACCCCAACGATGTAGAAGCGATTTCGGTTTTGAAGGATGCATCGGCAGCTATTTATGGTGCCCGTGCTTCTGGCGGTGTTATCCTCATCACTACCAAAAAAGGCACAAAAGGTAAAATGACTATCTCGTTTGATGCCAAGCAAGGTTTTGCTAATGCCTGGAGAAAACTGGAAGCGCTGGATGCAAAAGAATATGCCGATGTATATAACACGGCCGCAGATAATGCTGGCAAGCCACGCCTGCCGGCTTTTGATGCTACCAAATATCCCGACGGACAAATAACCCGTACCAACTGGGTTGATGAGGTCTTCAGAACAGGGCACACCCAGGATTATAACGTAAGCCTGAACGGTGGTAACGAAAAATCAGACTATTTCATGAGCTTTAATTACCGCAGAGGGACTGGTATATTATTGAATACTTATTCTGAACGTTATGCTTACCGTATCAACTCCACCCATCAGTTAAATAACTGGTTAAAAGTTGGCGAAAATTTATCTTATACCTATTCAAACGGTAGGGGTACCAACACTTTCAGCGGTTATACCGGCGCTATCCAGGCGGCTATATTTTATCCGCCAAGCATTACAGTGCGTACACCATCGGGCGCTTACTCAGGTTTGCCTATTGACTATGCAGGCTCATACGGCGATGTGGTTAACCCGGTTGCCAACCTGGAGCGTATTGATACCAGCAACCCGGTAAATACCATTATTGCTAACCCTTATTTTGAGGCAAACATCGTCAAAGGATTGAAATTCAGATCGAATTATTCCATTACCAAAAACTTCTATTATTTCAAAGGCTTTACACCGATAGTGCCCGAGGTTGGTAAACCCAGCTTAACCAATACGCTGAACGAGTCATCATCACAGGATTCTCGTTTCCTGACCGAGCAAACTTTAAACTACAAGAAATCATTGGGTAAAAACAACCTGGATGTAGTGGCCGGTTATACTTATCAGAAAAACAGCAGCATGGGGCTTTCGGCTTCCCTTTCGGGCTTTAGCAATGAAGATCCTTTGTTCCGTTATTTTATAAACGGTACAGGTACCCCGGTTCCAAAGCCAGGCGATTATAAATCTGACGAAGCTTTGATCTCCTACCTTGCCCGTGTTAATTATGATTACGATGGCAAATACCTGTTATCATTTACCGGTCGTAGGGACGGTACATCACTGGTGGCTCCCAAAAACAGGTTCCAGAATTTTGGTTCGGTATCTGCCGGATGGGTTGTAAGCCGTGAAAATTTTATGCAGTCATTAAACTGGTTAAGTAATTTAAAAATCAGGGGCAGCTATGGCATATTGGGTAACTTATCATCGGTAAGTACTACAGCGGTAAGCCCTAACCTGAGTGTGGGTAATATTTACCTGGGTTCAGATCCTGCGCAATTAAACGGTTATTACAGCTATGACCGCGCCAACCCGAACCTGACCTGGGCCCGTTCAAAACAAACTGATATTGGTTTGGATTTGGGTTTCCTGAACGAACGCATCACCTTAACTGCCGACTATTTTGTTAAAAAAACCGAAGACATGCTGATGAACATCCCTGCCGGTATAGGTTTGGGCAGTGTATGGGTTAATGGCGGCGAGGCACGCGATAATGGTATTGAAATTAGCCTGGGTTATAACAGCGATCCTAAAAAGGCATTCCATTATGGTGTAAATGCCAATGTGAGCACACTTACCAATAAATTACTCTCCTTACCTAATGGTAATACAACCATCCCGGGGGTAAGCCCAAGCGTACGCGGTTTGCTGGCACCTGCCTGGGTACAGGTTGGTCAGCCGTTGTATTCATACTACGCTATCAAAACCAATGGTTTGTTCCAGAGCCAGGCAGAGGTGGATGCTTACAAAGGTCCGAACGGGCGGCCTATCCAACCTAATGCCAAACCGGGTGATATCCGTTTTGTGGATGCCAATGGTGATGGTAAAATTAATGATAGCGACCGTCAGTTCCTGGGCAGCGCCTATCCTAAATTTACCTATGGTTTGAGCCTGAACGCCAGCTACAAAGGTTTCGATCTGAATATCTTTTTACAGGGCGTACAGGGCAATAAATTGTATAATGCTTTAAAATATACCAGCTTAAATGCCGGTGGTTTGGGCCAAAACTACAACCTGCTGAAAGATGTACTGAACGCCTGGACTCCACAACATACAAATACCACCATTCCGCGTGTAACAGCCAGCGATAACAACGGTAACTTTGGTACCAACTCCGATTTTTATATCGAGAACGGTTCATATCTGCGCTTTAAGAACGTAACCCTTGGTTATACCTTTTCACCTGCGTTGTTGACTCGTGCCGGTATCGGCAGCCTGCGTGTATATGCCACATCAAACAACCTGTTCACCATTACCAAATACAAAGGTTTTGATCCGGAGGTTGGCTTTGATAACTATGGCATCGACGTAGGTCGTTATCCGCAGTCTCGCTCATTTATTTTCGGTATCAATTTAAATCTGTAAGTAAAGCAATCATGAAAAAGATCAGCAATATTATATTAGCAATATCGGCAAGCATGCTATTGGGTGCCTGCTCCAAAAATCTGGATATCAAGCCACAAGGCGCGGTGTCTGAAAATAACTTCTGGCAAACAGCCAACGATGCTTTGCTGGGCGTAAACGCCATGTATGAACCTTTTGACGGCGAAGAGTTTTACGGGCGTGGCTACATGTGGTTCATCAATGCGAGTGATGATATGGTGACAGGCCGTATCAATACCAATGCCGATGCCATCAAAAATTTTAGTCCAACTTATTACTCCGGCGGTTATACGGTTGACCAATGGGATATGCGTTACTCGGTGATCAGGCGGGCCAACGATGTGATCAACAAGGTGCCTGCCATCAGCATGGATGCCTCTTTAAAAAACCGTTACCTGGGCGAAGCCTATTTTTTAAGCGGTTTGATGTATTTTCAAATGGCTTATAATTATGGTGATGACCGCGCCGGGCTGCCTATCATTACCCGTGCCAACAACAACGATCCAAATCCTACGCCAAGAGCGGCCAACGTTGGCGAAAACTATACCTACATCGAAGGTGAGTTAAAAAAAGCGGCCAACCTGCTGCCTTATTTTGATCAGCTGAGCCCGGCCGATCAGGGCAGGCCGCATAAGGTGGCTGCATGGGGTTATCTGGCCAAAATGTACCTGTACAAAAAGGATTATGCCAATGCCCAAAAATATGCCGACTCAGTGATCAACCAGGGTAAACGGGCTTTGTTGCCTAACTTTGCCGATGTATTTAAAGCGGCTAATAACTTCAGCTCAGAATATATTTGGTCGGCGGTGAGCACCGCAAAGGGTTCTTCCGGCTGGGGTAGTATCCTGCCAGGCGTAATGTTGGAAAACAAAGGTTGGGGACTGTTTAACGGCTGGGGCTATTATCAGCCAACCAAAGAGCTGTATGATGCCTTTGAAGCCGGTGATAAACGTCGCGAAGCCACTATCCTGAAACCGGGTGACGTATTTCAGTATTTTGGTGCTCCAAAAACTTATGCTTCGGTAAATAGTCTTTCCGGTTATCAGTTCAATAAATATATGGAGCCATTTTCTTATGCCAACCCGGTAGGTACATCTATAAGTCCTAATGGTGACCACCCAACAACTAACCTGAATGTACCGCTGATGCGCTATGCCGAGGTTATCCTGATCAAAGCCGAAGCAGAGCTAATGCAGGGTAAAAATGCCGATGCGGAGATTAACATGATCCGTCAGCGTGCGGGCCTGAAAGCTATTCAGGGTGCTACCATGGCCGATCTGAAAAACCAGCGCCGCTGCGAACTGGCTGGTGAATGGGCCGACCGTCACCGCGACCTGGTACGCTGGGGCGATGCCGCCGCAACTTATGCCAAACCGCTGCATGGTTACAATGGCTCCGTAATATGGCCTGCGCGTAACTTTAACCCGGTTGTAAACGGTGTTTGGGCAGTACCCCAAAAAGAAATCGACCGTAGCAACGGTGTTATCAAACAAAACGCTGGCTGGTAATTAAAATCAGTATATATCAAACCAAAATGGCCCGCCGGATATCCGGCGGGCCATTTTGGTTTGATAAGCTCTTTTCTCCAACGCGTCATTGCGAGGCGATGCCGGGGTGAGTCTACTCCTCCTCAAAAGAAAAATGCTGCCGCAGTTTTTCCTGTTCCAGATCGAGCAGGGCCAGTTGCTGTTTGATGATATCGTCGTTGATGTTTTCCTTTTTGTTCAATGTTTTGAGCAGGCTGCGTTGCTCATGCATCATATCTTCCAGTATCATAATATAGTCGCGGTAAAATTCCTCTGCACGACCCTTGCCATCGGCCTTGTCCCAGTCGGCCAGCAGTTCCATGTCAGCATCAATTTTTATCTTGATAGCCTTCACCATGTCGTTTTCTTTCAGATGTTTGGCGTATTTGTTTTGGAGCAGGTCCAATGTCACCATCGAAAGTTTTTTCCGTACCAGTTGCCTTTGCTGTTCAAAAGAAACGGTGTAATCAGGATCGGGCATATCTACCCATTTAATCAGCAGGGGTAGGGTGAGCCCCTGTAGTATCAGGGTAACCAAAATAACGGAGAATGTAATAAATAAAATAAGGCTCCGGTTGGGAAAAGGTGCACCCGAATGAAGCGCTACCGGGATACTCAATGCCGCCGCCAGCGATACCACACCCCGCATACCCGCCCAGCCCAATAGTAAAGGGCCTTTCCAGCCCGGGCGGTTATCGGCAGTGGTAATGTACCTGCTGATAAATACCGTAAATACACCTGCGCCAAAGGTGCTGGCCAAACGGGTAACGATCAAAACCCCCGAAATAATGGCGCTGTAACGGATAGCCGGTCCAAGTCCGTTTGGTCCCAGGTCTTTGATCACCACCGGAAATTCCAAACCGATGAGTATAAATACAAAACCATTCAGCACAAAGGCTACGGCCTCCCAAACATTGATACCCTGCAGCCGACTGCGATGGGTCAAAAAGTTGTCGCGCCTGATGGAAAGGAACAGCCCCCCGCTAACCACCGCCAGCACGCCCGAGAAGTTAAAAGCCTCGGCCGCCATATATATGGCATAAGGAGTAATAAAGGTGAGAATGATATCGATATTGGTAGTGGTAGGCATCCAGCGGTGAATGGCATAAAATACCAGCGCTATAGCCAGGCCTATCAATACACCCATCACAATAACTAGTACAAAACTCAGTGAAGCTTGCCCAAAAGCAAACGTGCCGGTAACAATAGCCGCCGCCGCGAACCTAAAGATCACCAAACTGGCTGCGTCGTTCATGAGGCTTTCGCCTTCCAGTATGGTAACCAGTCGTTTAGGTACTTTTACATTCTTGAGTATAGTAGTGGCCGATACGGCATCGGGAGGGGATACGATACCCCCAAGCAAAAAGCCCACGGCCAGCGTAAAACCGGGGATCACATTGCTGGATACCAAAGCCACCACACCCGCGGTCAAAATAACGATGATGAAAGCGAAACTGCTGATCACCCGTCGCCATTTCCAGAAATCCTTCCAGGAAGTGCTCCAGGCGGCTTCATATAACAGCGGAGGCAAAAAGATCACAAATATCATATCAGGTTCTATCTCAATACCCCTCAACCCAGGTACAAAGCCCAGGCCCAGCCCGGCTATTACCAGTAATATGGGATAAGCTATCTTGATTTTTTGGGCCAGCATCACTATAGCGATGATAATAGCCAGCAAACAGGTATATTGAATAATAAGATGGTGCATGTAAGTTTGGATGAATTACTAAAATACAATAATATCTTAAAGATGAATTAGTGTACCTGTATCTGTTTGCTCATATAACCCAACTGCCCGTTCATGTCGGTACCTTCTATGATGATATGGTACATTGCGGCCTTGTTCGCGTTATAAAAAGAAACCATGGCCTTCCCGGCTGTATCCGTAACAACACTGGGCTGCCAGTGAATGGTCGACCGCAGATCGGGCTGGGGTGATGTGTTTTTAACAGTATACCTGGGCCGGTAAAACTGTTTGGGCAGTGTAAATGGCAGTGGTTTATAAATATACATGCCCGGTGTTTTTTTCATGAAAGGCCCGGCGCCCGAGCGGGTGGTTATTTCTACATAAACTATCTGGGTGCCATAATCAAGCGGGGGTAATAGCTTGCTGGAATATGCACCGCCATATTTGGCGCTGTACATTACCTCGATGCCTTTAATATCTTCGGCGGCATAATAATCCAGGTAGGTTCTCAGGAACTGGAAGCGCTCCTGACCCTCGGGCCCTTTTGCCGATCCGTTGTAAAACCATTCCACATCCATCCCGTCAAATATAAAGCGGATCTTTTTATCCTTGACCATATAATAAGTAAATATGGGGCGGCCAAATGGTGATGGCGACCACATCCCTGTAAAGTGGTAACCCTTGATTCGTTTTTCGAGCAGATCGGCCAGTGTTTGTTTACCGGCTTTGTCCATATCCGCTTCGTCCAGTATTTGGTCGGCCTCCCCGGCTCCGTTGAGGTTTTTGGAGCCGGTTATGATCCTTTTATCTTTAATATGAACAGTTTTTAAAACATGACCGTACAGCTTTTCGGCTTCCTGCCTGGTGGCTATCTGCTTGTTAATCTTTTGCAGCAGCAGGGTATCGCTGTTTACATACCAGGGCGTAACGCGCTCTGCAGGGGCAAATACAGGTGGTTTAAACTCATCTACATCAACGCCCACATTAAAGCTCCTGCCGCGTTTGTTGCGGGCCTGTATCAAAAATACAGCGGTATCTATAGGCGTAATGTTGTCAAACACAAAGCGACCGTTCTTATCCGTCACCGTATCGGTAATGATCACCGGCTTTTTGGAGAACAGGGTAACGCCCGATTTTTCGACTGGTTTGTTAAATATATTGCTCACCCTGCCTTGTATGGTAAACTGAGGTTCGGCGGCAAAGCGCGGGGCGGTTTTTGGAGCCGAAAGCTGTTTCCAGTTATAACCCACCCAGCCCTGGGTAAGCAGCAGGTTATCCAACGCGGCCACCTTTTCTGCACTGTTACCGGTAAAATAATAGCCTGGCTTTTCAACGTTACCTTTCAAGTCGGCGGTGAACAGCATGTTGTTAATAATGTTGCTCCCGATGCTATCAGTTTGTACCTGGTTATCGTCGGTTACCGCTACAGAAAAGCTCCCTCTTACCGGTTTCCCTGTTTTATCGGTTACGTTGATGTGCAGGGCCACGCTATCATGCGGCGCGAAAACCGGCCTATCGGTAGCAGCATCGATCCTGAGCGCATCCTGATGATCGATATACACCATACGTTCGTTCCGTGGTTCGCCAGCCAGGTTAAGTAGGGTAAAGCGGGCAATACCGGTAGGGAATCTGTCGGTAGCTATATGTTTATTAACCGTGATGCTGCCCGGCGGCACGTGGGCGGCATAACAGATCACCCCTCTTGATTCGCCTATAAGAGAGTAGCCCATGGAGGCATCATCCCTAACGGCTATTCTTACCTGTAAAGAGTCGGGCCCCAGTTGATCAATCCGCAGATTAGTACCTGCCGACTGCACTGCGGGCAAAGGATAGTTTTTGGATACACCGTTTGGCAGATCCATAGCTGCCGCGTAAGTTTCGCCCGCCTGGGGTGTAAACTCAAACGCACCCATGCCCCCATGCAAGGCTTTGAAAGCGGCTACCGTTTGCTGCTTGTCGTTTATGATTTTGCCCGATACATTTACGCTCTTGCCATCATCGGCAATAGCCTTAAAGCCAACACGGTTTACTATACCTGCCGTAAGTGTGCCGCCTTCTGGCATCAGTTGCAGATCGGTATTTTCGGGTTTGTTGAGGCCGACCGGAATCATGAGGGCGGCGGTAGTATCGCCGTTAACCACTTCACGGGCCTGTATAAGCAGGTTTTTACTGCGTGCACGTTCTGCCGAAAGGGAAAAATTCAGGTTGATCTTGCCCTCCACATCCGTGGCCGATTTGTTTCTGAGTAATGATCTTTTGCCATCCATTACCTGCAGCTGCATATCCTTTAAGCGCTGCGGTTCGCCGCTTATATTAAGCAATTGCAGCCGGGCATCTATATTGCTTTTGCCATCGGTAGCGGTTTCCCTGAAAGCGGTTTTAACCACACGAGGCAGCCCGTCGAGCGGCGAAACAAAGATATCTTTTTTAAAAACATAGTCTTCGCCAAAGTTGAGCATCCAGCTGGTGTAGGCCCGAAGGGTATAAGCGCCGGGTGGAATGTCCCTGTCGTCGAGCGTGATATTGCCCCAGCTTAAGCCCGATATCACCGGGATCATCATTCGTTTTACCGGGCGGTTATTATCATCAAGCTCCACATAAAGCAAGCCGCTGCGGTGCGACGGTTTAAAATAGTCGGCATCAAAAAGGTAGGCTTTAAACCAGATGGTGTCGCCCTGGGTATAAGCGGGTTTATCGAGCCGTAAATATACTTTCTCGATGGGCCATTGTTTCCGGAAGTTCTGAGCCGAGCTGATCAGCGAATCAAGGCTGGGTTTCGACTGGCAAAACGCAAACGTAGTATACAATAAAAATAAAGCCAGGAGGCAAAGCCGCTTCAAAAGGTTCATACGATGGATAGGTCTTGGAAATGAATACAATATCTGTATTTTTTGAAAAGAAAGTATAACCGGCTCAAAATGATACGTGTATTTGTAACAACTATTATACGTTAGATGCATAGAGTTAACTCCTAATTAACCTAAATTTAAATATCTGAGAAGATATTTGGGGGCTTTGCTTAAGGGGCATTGCGCATAATAGACTCACCCGGTCTGCGCTTCGCTGGAGAATAAAAAAAGTTTGTCATGCTGAACGCAGCGAAGCATCTATTGTTGAACTTTTCAATTGTAGAATAGATCGTTCGTTCCTCAGGATGACAAAAAAGAAATAAAATTCCCCTCTATGCGCGAAGCGGAGAGAGGGCTGACAAGCGCAGCGATGTCGGGGTGAGTCAACACGCTAACCCTTCTACAACTAATAAAACAACATATCAACCCATGGATTCACGTAGAGATTTTCTAAAAAAAGCAGCTTTATTATCAGGCAGTGCAGCAATAATGAGTGTGATGCCACCCGCCATACAAAGGGCGCTGGCCATTAACCCGGAACCGGGCAGTACATTTTTGGATGCCGAGCACATTGTAATACTGATGCAGGAAAACCGCTCGTTCGATCATTGTTTTGGTACGCTTCAGGGTGTACGTGGTTTTAACGATCCGCGCGCCATCCGCCTGCCCGATCAGAAACCCGTTTGGCTGCAAACCGATGCCGTGGGCAATACTTATAGTCCTTTCCGTTTGGATATAAAAGATACCAAGATCACCTGGATGGGTTCATTACCGCACTCACGCGCCAGCCAGGTTGATGCCAATAACCTGGGTAAGTACGATCAATGGCTCACCGCCAAAAAATCGGGCAATAGGAACTACGCCGATATGCCGCTTACCCTGGGCTATTATACCCGGGAGGACCTGCCTTTTAACTACGGCATGGCCGATGCTTTTACCGTGTGCGATCAGAATTTTTGCTCGGCCATGACCAGCACCACGCCCAACCGCTCTTTCTTCTGGACGGGTAAGATCACTCACGAAAAAGATGGCATCCCGAAAGCCAATATCCGTAATACTGATTATAGCTATGGCGATATGCGCTGGGAAACTTTCCCCGAGCTGTTACAGCAAAACAATATCCCCTGGAAATTTTATCAGAACGATCTGAGCTGTGGCGGAGGTTTTGAACGAGAGGAACGTGCCTGGCTGGCTAACTTTGGCTGTAACCTGCTGGAGTTTTTTAAAGCCTACAACGTTAAGTTTTCTGAACGGAATATCAAAAGTTTGCAAAAGCTGGTACAGGATCTGCCTGATCAGATCAATAAGTTGCAGGAAGCAACACCTGCCGATGAACAGGCGGCCATCAAAGCGCGCGAAAGTATCCGCAAAAAACAAGAGGTACTGGATAATGCCCAGCGCGATCTGGCCCGCTGGAACCAGGATAGCTACAATAAACTAAGCGATAAAGAAAAAGCCCTTTACCGTAGCGCCTTTGTGATCAACTCCGGCGACCCGGATTTCAGGAGTATTGCCGAGCTTACTTACCAGGATAATGGCAAGGAGCGCAAGGTTACCGTGCCCAAGGGCGATCTGCTGCACCAGTTCCGTAAGGATGTGAACACCGGTAAACTGCCAACCGTGTCATGGCTGGCTGGTCCGGAGAATTTCTCCGATCACCCAACTGCCCCCTGGTATGGCGCCTGGTATGTATCTGAAGTATTGGATATCCTGACCAAGAATCCTGAAGTGTGGAAAAGAACCATATTTATTGTTACTTATGATGAGAATGACGGCTACTTTGACCACGTTCCTCCGTTCTCTATCCCCGATGCCAAGATCCCGGGCACGGGTAAATGTTCGGCCGGTATCGAAACCGAGATAGAACACGTACGCCTGGAAAATGAACTGAAACAGGGTATCCCTAAAAACCAGGCCCGTGAAGGCGCTATTGGCTTGGGTTTCCGTGTGCCGATGATGATCGCTTCGCCGTGGAGCAGGGGCGGGCAGGTGTGTTCGGAAGTGTTTGATCATACCTCTACGCTGCAGTTCCTGGAAACATTCGTCAACAAAAAATACAAAAAGGATATCAGGCTGGGCAATATCAGCGAATGGCGCCGTACCATTTGTGGCGACCTGACATCGGCCTTTGTTCCCTACAACGGCAATCAACTGGGCGAAATTCCATTCCTTGATCGCAATAAAAATGTAGAAACCATTTATAACGCCAGGTTCAAAGAGCAACCAATAGCGTTTAAAAAGCTGTCGGCCGATGAAATAATGAAGATCAGCGCGCAGCCATCCCTGATCACCCTGCAGGAAAAAGGAATCAGAACATCCTGCGCCCTGCCTTATGAATTATATACCCACGGCGGTTTAAGAGCTGATAGAAAAAACTTTGAGATCCAGTTTAAAGCCGGTAACGAAGTGTTTGGCAAAAACGCGGCAGGCTCGCCTTTCACCGTATCTGTACCGGTTAAATACAATGACGAGCTGAGCAAAAACGAGATCTCCCGTAACTGGAGTTTCGCGGTTAAAGCAGGCGATCAGCTGAACTACAACTGGCCTTTAGCGGCCTTTGAGAACGGCAGGTATCATCTGCGGGTGAATGGTCCAAATGGTTTCTTCAGGGAATTTATAGGTACCCAGGAAAACGCGGGTCTGGAAGTTACCTGTGTTTATGAAAAAAACAAGATCAATCCATCAAAGCTAACCGGCAACGTTTTGCTGAGTCTGGTTAACAATGATGCCCAAGCGCATACCATTACCATTCACGATCATGGCTACAAAGCCGCCGATATCACCAAAACTATCCCGGCCAACAGCAATGTTGATGTGGTGATTGATCTGGCTAAAAACTACAACTGGTACGATTTCAGCGTAAAGCTCAGCGGCGATAACAACTTTGAACAACGCTTTGCCGGTCGCGTCGAAACCGGCACCGCCACCAAAACCGACCCAGTAATGGGAAGGGAGGTGTAAGGCGATATTCTTGATATGTCATTGAGCGAAGCGTGGACAACCGACCGGAGGGAGCTCATTAATACCTTTAAAAAACAATCAATAGTATTAATAATCTCCTCGCGTTTATGCTCACCAACGAGAATAGCTACGAGATTGCTTCGTCGTACCACCTCGCAATGACATGATTTTATTAACACCCCATCACTCCACAATCAAATTTTTAGATTGGGATGCGAGTGGCTTGTAGGGATTAGCCAAAAAAAGATTTACGTAATCCGTTCCATCAACAGAAAAACCCGGGGCATGCCCCTTATTGTGTATAATAAGCAGTTGGCTATTAGGCATAGATCGTTTAATTAACCGGTTATAAAACGGTCTGCAATCGGGGTCAATGTCGCCGGCCGAGATCAACGCCGGAACGCTGGAATAAACAGGCTGTTTGGCAATTGCTGGTTCGGGCTTTACCTGCCAGCAACTGCATATGGCATGGTTTACATTGTTAAAAGGATACCCGGCTAACCATGGCAGTACCTGGTCCTGTTGTTTTCCTAACAGTGGGTCGGCATAGTCTATCTGCTCCGAGCAATAAACAGAATACCGCATACCCAGGGAAATATGGGTGTCGCCTGCAAAATAGCCATCCAGCACTTCCCGCACATATTTATCGCGGCGACCTGCTATCAGGTCGATCATTACACCCGGTACGGTATTAACCTGACTGGAATTCATCCGGTTTATTACCGCGTCGAGCAATTCATTTTTGGTGTAGCTTATACGAATACTTTTACTGCTATCTTTTTCCTGGTAGGCAAGGGTAAATTTTTTGCCGGTGATGGAGGCGAAATACTGATGAAAATCTGACCTTAAATTTTTATATTTTGTATCAGCAGAGTCCGCTTCACAATTGCGGAATACCTGCTCCAGCGCCTCGTTGATATTGAATAAAGCGTGTTCTTCAAAGTTTACATAACCTGGAAGCGGTGAATTTAAAATCAGGGTACGAACACCTTCGGGATGGTTCCGGGCCACGGTAAGCATCAAACCTCCGCTATAAGATATTCCCACCAGGTTAAGCGAATCGATATTTAACGCTAATCTTAAATCATTGATATCTTCGGCGCTTTCGATAGTATTGTACGCCGATAGGTCGATACCTTGCTGTACAAAGTTGGTCCGGCATTGCTTAACTGCTGCTAATACTAAACTATCCCTGTTTTTCCCTTCCCGGTAACTACGTTTAATGGCCGATGCTACCTCCATGCAATCCAGGCAGGGTTTTGCACGTTTGGTGCCTCGTTGATCAAAAGCGATAAAGCCGCCATAGGCTAGCCAGCCGGAATTATAGCTGATACTGTCAATATTTGCTGTTGTGCTGTAACCTGGTCCGCCGGTTGTGTAAAGTGTGATGTTTTTACGCGCATCCTGATCCGGTCGGCGTACAAATAAAAACGGGACCTTTACCTTTCGTCCAGTCGGTTTATTTCTGTTTTCGGGTACAACCAGGTAGCCTGTTTTTAAAATTAAGCGGGAGTCTGCTTTAACCATTCCGGGAAAAGGCTCAATAACAGGTTTGTACTTTTGGCTGTATAGGTTCTGGCAAAGACACGTGGCAAAAAGCAAGGCAACAAATAATTTTTTCATGAGTGCTGTTTAGCATACAAATAAAAGGAATGATATTACCCGCCGAAAGTAAAAAACGGACAAATTATCACAGATGCTTTGTGAGCCTTTGGCCGGTAAAGTTAACGATGTCCTTATGAAAATGGCTCAGATCATAATAACCATAATCCATCGGGATAAAGTTTTCTTTATCCTTCATAAAGGATGTTAACGCAATTCTGCCCCGCAGAATAGAAAAGTAATTTTTAGGAGAGATACCAATTACCCTGTTGAAATAACGGTTGATGGTTTTGGAGGTAATAAACAATTTTTCGGCAACCTGAGATGTATTTAATTGCATACCCGCGGCCCGATATTCGCCAATACTATCATTAACCATTTTTACATAATGATCCTGGTTATTTAATTGATGGTACGCCGCTAAGAGGTAAGATTGAACAATTTGTACCCTTTCTTCAAAACTAATGGGTTGTTTTATTTTTTGGAGCAACTGCCAGGGCAAAACCTGGTGGAGGGGAATGATCTTGTTCATAACCCAAACCTGGTTTAAGCCCAGAATGGCCTCCAGGCCACCGGGATTAAATTTGACTGTAAATATATTATCGGCGGGGAGTTTGTGCCGGGTTACATCCTCATTGCGCAATATTAAAATGTCCTCGTCTCCTTTTACATAGTGACGGGTATTTTTTAGATCGATATAATACGGACTGCCCAGGTTAATATAAAAGGTAGGCGTCCAGCTGGGGAACATTTTTACGGTAGAAAATTCATGTTTTATATCCTGGGCGGAATGATCTAAAACCGATTGGGAGTAAAATTCAATATGCGGAAGCAGTTCTTCGCAAGGCCTGCTGAACATATATATTTTACGGATATCCTGGAATATCTCAACCATGCCTTATTCAGATTAACGATATCCGTAAAAATAACCTTTTCCAGCAAAATTTAAAAATGGAGGATAATGGTATGGCTGGATTGGATAACACATTAAGTCATCATGAACTTGTTTCAGGATCCCACAGGACAGATTCAGCTTCATGTCACACACTTGGTTTGTGGGGTGCCGAAACAAGTTCGGCATGGCTGAATTTTATTGATTATTTGATAGCCAATAAATTAATACTTTTTAAAGTTTTTAAAACGGTTCAAAACCATATCGAAATTTGTTAAAAGCGATATCATCAATGTTTTTGGGCTCGTTTCTGAATGTTTTTTGCCCGTTTTTGATCAAGAAAATGTTAAAATCCATGGTTTAAAAAGTCTTTTCAACCCCAAATGTTAATGATCTGATGAGGGGATAACCAGCGGTTTCTTCTTATCGCGTTTAGCCACAAAAAGCAATAGCGGCAGTACAATGGCAAAAAACAAACCGATCAGGAAAAAACCATCCAGGTAGCTGGAAAAGGACGATTGCTGAACCACCACTTTCTCAACCAACAGCATAGCCTTCTGTTTAGCATCCAGTAAACCGAAGCCTTTTTGTATGAAAGACGCGGCATAACCATTTATCCGGTTAATAAACGCGGGATTATCGGGTGTAATGTGGGTGATCAGGTCCATGCGGTGCGAGGCTATGCGCCGGGCTACATAGGTATTAATGATGGAAATACCAAACGAGCCACCCAGTTGCCGCATCATATTATTAAAAGCGGTTCCCTGGGGCATATCCTTGAGTTCCAATGATGATACGGCCAGAGTACCCAAAGGGACGGTTAACAAGGCCATGCCTATCGCCCTGAAAATGAGGTTTAGCGTAATATCGATGGCCGGTGTTTCCAGGTTGATCCTCGACATCGACCAGTTGAAATATATAAAACACATAAAACCAAAAAACACAATCAGCGCCGCCGAAACGCCCTTTTGCAAAAGCTTACCGGTGACTACCAAAGCCAATACCGCCACGATGGAGCCGGGTAAAAGTAAAAGTCCGGATTGGGTAGGGGTAAAATTAAGCAGGCGCTGTGCTACCACAGGGGTCAAATAAATGGAAGTATACATACCCATACCCGTGATAAAAGTAAGCACAGCCGCAATACTTAACGATCTGAACCGGAGGATACGCAGGTTCACCACAGGATTTTCGGTATACAACTCCCAGATAATAAAGGTGGTAAGCGCCAGGCTGGCCACCACAGTTAAAAAAACGATATACCCGGCAGAAAACCAATCGTCGGTTTCACCGCGCTCCAGCACCACCTGTAAGGAGCCAATGCCTACGATGAGCAGGATGATACCTGTCCAGTCGATATGTTTGATCTTTTGCCTGATAGCGGGCTCGTGCAGCAAGAAGTAGCAGGAGATCGCGGCAGCTATGCCAATGGGAATGTTGATATAAAAGATCCATGGCCAGGAGAAATTTTCGGTGATATAACCACCCAATGTTGGCCCAATAGTTGGCCCGATGAACACACCAATACCAAACAAGGCGCTCGCGGTGGCTTGTTTCTCCTTTGGGAAAAGCTCATAAACCACCGTTGCCGAAACGGAAAGCAGCGCGCCGCCTCCCAAACCCTGCAAAAACCGGAAGCTCACCAGCTCCCATATATTAGTGGCGTTACCGCACATAAATGAGCAAAAGGTAAACAGAATAATGGAGCCGATGTAATAATTGCGGCGGCCAAGGTTGTTCACCAAAAAGCTGGTCATGGGGATAATGATCACGTTGGCGATGGCGTAGGAGGTGATCACCCAGGAAATATCTTCGAGTGTGGCGCCCAGGTTACCGCTCATGTAGTTGAGCGCTACGTTCACAATGGAGGTGTCAATCAGTTCCATAATAGCGGCGGCTATTACCGTGATGAGGAGGATTTGTCGTTTGATGGCGTTCATAATATATATTATACCAATCGGTATATTTTTGGATAAATTTTTTTAGTGATCAGTTATATGGATAGATTGAAAATATGACCAGATTTTTTTCATGATGCAAATATATACCAATCGGTATATTTTGAATGCGCTTCAACCATTTAAATAACAATTTGCTGACAAAAAGCAGATGGCTAAAAATGAACGGCCTAAATGTGCAGGGGAATTATATATTTGTAAAGCGTCGATTTTAGCACTGCTAAATCGAGTTTATAAACCAATTACCCCGGCTTGGGGCTTTACCGTTAACCACTCTGCTTTATGAAAAGTTATACCATTTTAATTTCTATTGTGGCTGCCCTGGGCGGACTATTATTTGGCTTTGATACCGCCGTAATAGCGGGCTCGTTGCAATATCTCAAACCCGTTTTTTCGCTCAGCGACGCAGAAGTTGGTTTGGTAGTAGCGGCTGCATCCATAGGCTGTATCCCTGGAGCCCTGTTTGCCGGTAGCCTGGCAGATCAGTTCGGACGAAAGAAATTGATGATCGTAACCTCTATATTATACATCATCGCTGCTTTGGGGAGTGGCATCGCGGGTAGTTATGTGCAATTGGTGGTGTACCGCTTTATAGGCGGGGTAGCCATCGGTATGGCATCAACCCTGGCGCCTATTTATATATCAGAAGTGGCGCCGCCAAAATTTAGGGGCAGGTTGGGTATGCTGCAGCAACTTGCCATTGTAACGGGTATTTTGCTGTCGTTCATCTCCAATTATGTGATAGCTAAAGCGCCTTTCGGTTTTTTAAATGATGGAAATATCTGGCGCTATATGCTGGCCGCGGCGGTGGTGCCTTCGGTTATTTTCTTTATCCTGCTGCTGCTGGTACCCGAAAGTCCGCGCTGGCTCATCGCCAAAAACAAAATAAAAGACGCTCAGCGCGTGTTTGATCATATCTATTCCAAAACCGAAAGCGTGGAGCAGGTTGAGCTGGTTAGTAAGGATATAGCAACGGAAGATACTTCGGCCCTGAAAGAAGTATTTACCCCGCGTTTCCGAAAAGTGGTGATCATCGGCCTTGTATTTGCCTCCATAGCCCAGCTTACAGGTATCAATATCGTATTTTACTATGCACCTCTTATATTTGAAAAAGTACATGTAGGCGGTAGCGTATTATTCCAAACCATGTTAACCGGTGTGGTTAATCTGATATTTACCATCCTGGCTTTCCCGCTGATTGACAGGCTTGGGCGTAAAAAGCTGTTGCTCGTCGGCTCGGTGATCATGGGGCTTTGCATGTTTGTGCTGGCTGCGCTGTTTCATTTCGACATGCTGCATAACTACTTTGTACTGCTAACCATATTTGTTTACATAGGCGGTTTTGCCTGTACCTGGGGCGTAGTGCTGTGGGTGTACGTGGCCGAGATATTCCCCAACCGGGTTCGTGGTACGGCAACATCTATTGCGGTGTTTGGTAACTGGGTGGCCAATTCCATCGTTTCGCTTACCTTCCCGGTGATGCTTGCGCAGCTGGGGCCAGTGTATACCTTTGGGGTTTATGGCATCATCAATATCAGCATGGTATTGTTTGTGAGCCGCTATGTGTTCGAAACCAAAGGTGTTCCGTTGGAGAGGATAGAGGAGTTGTATGCTAAGGTTTAAGGCTTGTGGGATAAAAGCCTTAAACCTGCTTTTCCTCCACGCGTCATTGCGAGCGTAGCAATCCCCGACTTACAGAGACGTTCCGTATACCGGGGATTGCCACGTCGTTCCTCCTCGCAATGACGCATGGGGAAAAAACGGGGTGAGTCGATACCATACAACAATTTAAAATACACCCAAATAACCCATCGATCATACTTTTTTCCGTAACTTTAGGTTATTCACATTGATATGTTCCGGCGTTTACAGAATTGGGTCAACCGTCATTTTTCGTCCATTTTTTCATTATTGCTGATGGCCTTATTAGTTGTCGGCAGTATGACGCTGAAGGATAATTACCTCATTGTAACCAAGTACACGCCATCGGGTATCATCAACTGGGAAATCAATACCAGCAATGCCCGCAGGGATTCTATCCTAAAAGAGTGGCGGGCCGGGTTTAAGAAAAACCAGATCTATACCCGCGAAACTACTTATCCCGAAACCGTCACGGGTATCGAAACCGCGGTTTTCCGGAACAATGCCGATTATTCTTTCATCGGGATTTATGTAGGTATCCTGCTCATTCTCATCTTCCGGATAGGAAGCCAAAAGGCTAACCGCCGCCGCCGGGTGATATCGCAGCATACTGTGATCACATTAAGTTCAATAGTGCTCCTGGCAGCGCTGCTGGATGTGTTTGAGAACATCATGACCAACCGGGCTTTGCAGCATTTTAAACTGAAGCTGCCTTTACCCGATGCTTTACTTATTGGTTTACCGGCATGTATCAAATACCTGCTGCTGATTTTTATAGCGTGCAAATTACTTTACGAAGGCTTTAAGCTGGGTAAACCCCGGTTTTGGTTGGATTATACAACCGCCTGGATAGGGCGCCTGCTCACCTATTCCTGGCGTTTCCGTATCGTACTGATCACGCTGCTGGTTTTTTTTCTGGGGCTTTTTATCAGCGCACAGATCCAGGATATGTTGCTCTCGATTAATACCTCGCGCTGGGCCAGTTTTTATTTTCTGCTGGCCATAACTTTGCTGGCGCTGATGTGCTGGCATTTACCTAAGGTTATTGATAACGCCATCAAAATAAGCTATAAACGGTTTTTTATAGGGCCTGTTGATTTTGACACCAGCCGTTTGCCCGCGGGTTCCAGACCATCTCTTAAGGTAGAAACTGCCCGGTTGTTCGGTGCTGCCGCTTTCCTGATACCTGCTACCGGTATCCTGCAAACCATGAACGCCTATCAGATCGATTACCTGTTGAAAGATGTGCCTCCGCTGATTCTGCTGCTGGCATCGCTCATTTTTTATAAGATCGTATTGAGGTATAAATGGATAGATAAGCTGTTTAAATCACAGGGCAACGTAGTTGTGTGGCGTTTTTGGGTGAGTATGGCTGCCTTGATATTACCCATGATCATTTGGGGCAGTATTGATGGAAAGCGCAACCGCGAACCGCATTTCCTGGCATATCTGTCGCTCGATTTGTTCTTTCTATCGGCCATGTTTGTGATCACTACTGCCTTGCGTACGGGTACCCCTGGCATTCGGAAATGGCATGCTGCACCGTGGATAAGCTTTTGCGGTGTGATAGCTTTGCTGTTTTTTGTCCTGTGTAACTTTCCGCCATTTTTAAATGAACTAACCAGTGGCAACCGTTATTATACCATGCCTATTGTATTGTGCGCGGCCGCGGGCTACCTGTTGTTCTTTTCCTTTTTATTGTTCGCTGGAAAAAAGACAGGCTTTAGTTTGATCACTTTTTTGCTGATGTTTACACTATACAGGTCGATCAGTACTATAACCACCTATCATGAAGCTTTTGTTCAGAAGGAGGAAGGTTATCACAAATCATTGGATTCTTTAGACCGCTATACCGAAAATTGGCTCAAAAGCCGTAAACAGGAAATTAAAGATTTTGTGGCCAGAAACCCCGATAAACCTTATCCTGTGTTTTTTGTAAATGCTTATGGCGGGGGGCTACGTGCCACCGTTTGGACAACAATGGTTGTGGGTACGCTGGATAGCCTGCTAAAAAACCGCTATCCTGACGGGGCAAATACACGTGATTTTCAGCATTATGTTTTTTCCTATTCCGGAGCATCCGGAGGCACTATAGGTTTATCATTATTGAGCAATGCGAGGTATCAGCACCGGCAAAATCCGGTAAAGGATACTGTTTTTTACCCGGTTAACTCGCTGGCCATCTATCGGAATGATTATCTCACCTCCAATATAGTTGCCTTATTGGGGAGGGATATGCTGGCATCATCATTAGGAATAGCCCCCTGGGCCGATAGGGCAAGACTGATGGAGGAGGACTGGGAGCGGCATACCCATGCACGTTACCTGGATATGAAGGTTACTTTAGGGAGGATGTGGAAAGGCGGCAATTATGAAGTACCCTTACTGTTTGCCAATACATTTGATGTGGATAGCGGTAAAAAAGGTATATCGGCCCCGGTATTGCTGGATAGCCTTGATTTTCCTTCCACCATATTCCTGGAGCAGGAAATTGAAGACCCCGGAGATCTGCGCCTCAGCACAGCCGCTTTTTTGAGCGCCCGGTTCCCTTATGTAAGCCCTACGGCTAAACTCAATGGCAAACATCATTTTACCGATGGAGGTACCTGGGATAATTCGGGCGCGGAAACCTCACTGGGCGTGTTAACGGTTTTTGAACGGGTGCGGACTAAACTGATCAAAGAAGACGCTGTATTTAGCCATATCCAGCCGCAATTCCTGTCGCTGCCCAACTCTGTACAGCAAACAGAAGATGCAGGCAAACCAGGCAACTTATTTGAGCCATTGGCGCCACCTGTAGGTATTTTGAATAGCCGTGTGGGCTATATGAAAAAATCTGAAGACTGGAATTATTCCATGTCGAGGATAAAGCATTATGGCTTTTTCCTGTTCCGCCCCACTGCCGAAAGGGTACCTAATACCCATATATGGCCTGTATTACCACTCGGCTGGCAAATATCAGATTATGCCATGACCCGGATGCGCTTGAGCGTATTGCGCGACAGCGTCACCATTAATAAAGTGATGGAACGTTTTGGAACGGTGGAGAAAGTAAAGCGGTAAAGGTCTGGGGAAATCTTTTTCAGTTCCCTCCCCACGAGAGCGGCGCGTAGGGCAGGGGTAATGGCAGGAGGGGTTTATACAAGCGGCAGAATTATCAAGCGATGAAACCCCCTCCCGAGGGAAGGAATCGCACAAGGCCCTGGCTCTTTTAACGGAGCTCAGAGTGACAACCCCCTTGCAGCATATTCTTTATTAATGGGTAATCACCCTATATTCTCGGGCGTTTTTTTACCGTAGTGCCACCGGCAGAGCTCCCGGTACTACTGCTCCGGTCTGTTTTGATATAATTGCTATGTTGCGGGCGAAAGCTGCGTTGCTGCATTGGTGGTTTGGCGGCAGGTTTATCAGCAGCTTGTTTTACACTGAGTATACGGTCGCCCATGGGGGTGCCGTCAAGTCCTTCAATGGCACGGTCGGCCCCGGCCTGGTCGGTCATTTCCAGGAAAGCGTATCCTTTGCATTTACGGGTCTTTTTATCCCGTACAATCTTGATAGTATTAACAGTGCCGTAGGAATTGAATATTTTAACTAATTCAATTTCTGCAATATCAAGAGGAAAGCCGCCAACAAATAATTTCATGGTAAATTTTGATGATTGGGAATTAACAAATATAGTTTATCCGGACTAAAAAGTATGATTTGCTAAAAATTGTTTGCTCAGAAGTTAAATTATGCTTAAAAAATAATAAGTAAATGTGAATTCGGGAATGGAAAACCATGTTACAGACCCCTGAGAGGATTTAAAGCATGGGAGTGTGCGATTCCCTCCCTCGGGAGGGGTAGGGAGGGGTTTTATGCTGCTTGCATCACGAATCAATCCCTCCCTGCTACTGTACTATCCCATCACATCCCTCCCTCGGGAGGGAATTTAAGAGGCCTAAACTTGATAAAAAGTGGGTTTACACTTTTTGGAGGAAAAATATTATAACTAACTTATTGTCAATTAGTTAAGTTTATGTCAACCCTAAAAAGTGTAAACCATGTAAACCCACTTTTACAGAACAAAATTATAAAGGGCCGTTCAATTTTTATAAATTAGGTTCATGAAAACAACTGATCTTAATCTACTCACTAATTGTTGGCGTAAAGCCATTCCGTTAATGGTAAGTGCCCTGCTTTGCAGCGGTATAAGCCAGGCACAATCCAGCAAAGCGGTCATCGACGGCATTATGCAGGAAGAAACCAATAACTCGCAGCTCGAAAAACTGGCCCATGAACTTTTTGACGGCATCGGTCCCCGTTTGGTGGGCACACCCCAAATGAAACAGGCTAATGACTGGGCGGTAGCCAAATATAAAACCTGGAATATAGATGCCCATAACGAAAAATGGGGCGAATGGCGTGGATGGGAGCGGGGTATCTCGCACATTGACATGATATCGCCACGTGTAAAATCATTGGAAGGCACCCAACTTGCCTGGAGCCCGGGTATGGGTAAAAATACGGTAAGTGCCGAGGTAATCATCCTTCCGGATCTGGCAGATTCTGTAGCTTTTGCGCAATGGCTGCCCAACGTAAAAGGCAAATTTGTAATGATATCCATGTGCCAGCCAACCGGCCGGCCCGACTATAACTGGCAGGAATTTGCCCTTAAAGAATCATTTGATAAGATGAAAGCCGAACGCACAGCCGCTACTGATGCCTGGCGTAAACGCATCAGCAAAACGGGCTATACCACCCGCACACTACCTGTAGCGCTTGAAAAAGCCGGTGCTGCTGGCATATTGACCAATAACTGGTCGGCTGGTTTTGGAGTGGATAAAATATTTGGCGCTTATACCAAAATAGTCCCTACGGTTGATATCGCCCTGGAAGATTATGGTATGTTATACAGGCTGAGTGAATCGGGTGGCAAGCCGGTGATCAGCATGCATACCGAGTCGAAAGAACTGGGTGTAGTACCTACCTTTAACACCATTGCCGAAATAAAAGGCAGCGAAAAACCTAACGAATATGTGATGTTATCTGCCCACTTTGATTCCTGGGATGGTGGCACCGGCGCTACAGATAATGGCACCGGAACGCTGACCATGATGGAGGCTATGCGCTTGCTGAAAAAATATTACCCTCACCCGAAACGTACCATATTAGTTGGCCATTGGGGCAGCGAAGAAGAGGGCCTGAACGGCTCGCGCGCTTTTGTGGAGGATCACCCCGAAATTGTACAGAACCTGCAAGCCCTGTTTAACCAGGACAATGGCACCGGAAGGGTTGTAAACTTATCGGGACAGGGTTTTGTGGAGGCTAAGGATTATTTAACCCGTTGGCTGGAGGCCGTACCCGATACTATCAAAAACCGCATCAAAACCAACTTCCCGGGTCAGCCTGGCGGTGGTGGCTCTGATTTTGCTTCGTTTGTAGCCGTTGGCGCCCCTGGTTTTTCGTTGAGCTCGCTAAACTGGTCGTACGGTTCTTATACCTGGCATACTAACCGCGATACGTATGATAAGGTAGTTTTCGACGATCTGAAGAATAACGCCATACTGGCCGCTATTTTGGCCTATATGGCCAGCGAAGATCCGGCTAAAACCACCAATACAAAAACGGAAGGCATTAAATGGCCCGTGCAGGTTAAAGCTATCCGAAGGGGTGGATTGGATAAGTAAGCCTGAAAGAAATATTCGCCAAAATTTAAAAGCCCCGTCGCCATCATTATGGCAATGGGGCTTTTTTATAGTAAACAACTCTTATTTAAAAAACCGGCCAATCGAAAATGCAGGCAGATGAGCCTATCAGGTCCATCACTTCTAGTTGGGGCTGTGCTTCCAGACCACTATTGTCCCGTTGCTGCTGGAAATACTTAAATGAGGGTACATTCAAAACTATTTGCTGTATCGCCTCGGTTTTGAAATGCGATAAGTGGGTGAATGTTTTTCCATCCGGTCCCTGGTAAACATTGTATCTGAAATCGGGATGGTTCATTTGCTGAAGATCCTTAAAAAATAATTGGATGTTTTCCTGGTTCTGTGCAGCAAATTCCTGTTTTACGGTATAGTTAACTTTTACAATGATCATGGTGGTATGCTTTAAAATTCGTTTTTCCTGTTTGTTACTATAGATACGAACGAGCAAACGAAAACTGGACAATGATCACTGAAATTTTTCTCGCTACTGTAAATTAACAGAATATAGCCCCGACCGGCTGGTTAAAAACAAGGTTTTAGCATAAGCGGGCAATTGCAGCAATAGGCCACAACCACAATTAATAATAGTTTAAATTTCATATAAGGTTTAAAAAAAGGATAATCTAAGTTTGATAATGAGTTCAGCCTTCAGAAATACAAATGCAGTTAATTAAAAGATAAAAAGAATCAGAATAGGCATATATTTTTTGCGAAAACCTTGTAGAAACCATGTCTACATTAAACTAACAAGGTTATAAGGCGAAAACGTTTATTACTCCTTATTTACTGCGTTCCATAAACCCTGTGGCTTTTTGTTATTTATGAAAACATTAAGGTTGTTTTATTTATTATTATATAATAACGATTGATCTGAATAATAATATGGAAAGTGATACAGCAAAATCAACCAAAAATGCCAGGGAAGTAGTAATGGCTTTTATAGAGGCGATGAATAAAGAAGACTTTGCTGCTGCCCGCAAATATTTAGCAACAGATATGACCTTTAAAGGTGTATTAGGTACGCGGGATGGGGCAGATGCATATATGAACGACATGCAGAAAATGAAGTTTAAGTATGATCTGAAAAAAACCATTGCCGAAGGAGATGATGTTTGTTTGTTTTATGATATTGATATGGGACATATCACCATATTCAGTTGCGGGTGGTACCAGGTTAATGATGGCAAAATAAACTCGTTCAGGGTAATATTTGATCCCCGACCTGTTTTGGAGCAATCAAATAAAAACTAAAATAATTCATCAAACCTATACCTTATTAATTATTTATTACAAAAGCTTAACAGATGAAGAATGTATTAGTGACAGGGGGTACCGGCCTGCTGGGAAGAGAAGTTGTAGATCAGTTGCTATCTATTAATTATAGAGTTAGTGTATTAAGCTCAAAGAAGAACGCCGTTGTCCCGGCAGGCGTACTGCTGATAAAAGGCGATCTGGCCTCAAACAGGGGTTTGGAAGAAGCCACGCAGGATGCCGATATTATTATTCATTGTGCGAGTAACCCTAAGGACACGCAAAGTGTGGATATCAAGGGAACGCAAAATTTATTGAATGTGATAGACCGCGATAAAACCCTGCATTTTGTTTACATTTCTATCATTAATGTTGATAAAAGTAATTACGCTTATTATCAAACCAAAATAAGGGTAGAGCAAATGATAGCGGCCAGCGGGATCCCATTCTCAGTTTTACGCACTACTCAGTTCCATAATTATGTACTCTCTATTTTAAAAACATTGGATAAGGAAAATGGAACGCTGGCTATACCTGATGGCATGCATTTTCAATCAATAGAAGTAAAAGAAGCTGCGACATTGCTAATCGACGTAGCTCAGCGGGAACCTGTAGGCCTGGTTCGTGGAGTAGGAGGACCCGAACTGCTTAAATTTGAAGAAATGGCAAAAACATATCTCCATGTACTTAGGCGCAAGGATGAACTAAAAGTACGGCCGTTCCAAAGTGAAGAATATGACAGGTACCGGTCTGAGAATAATATTTGGCCAACTAATAGTTATGGACGGGTAACATGGGAAGCTTTTTTAAGACATGATCTGGCAAGCTGATATGATTTAGGGTAAATTACTGATTGTTTAACAAAATCAAATTTTAGCTAATGCCTGCTTAAGATCTTGAATAAGATACTCAGTATCTTCTAAACCTACATACATCCTGATCAGTTGAAGGCGCTCATCAGTTGCCTCATATTCCTGCTCTGAAATAGATGCTATTGATGGCAATATCAAACTTTCGTGCCCGCCCCAGGAAACAGCCAGCAATATATGCTGCAGGTTATTGCAAAACGCTTCTATTTTTTTAAATGAAGAATTTTTTAAACTAAAACTAAATAACCCGCCGCAACCCTGCATTTGTTCGTGCGCCAGTTGTGTTTGTTTAAATCCTGCACTGAAAGGCCATATCACCTGTTGTATGTGTTCCTGGTTTTGTAACCATTGCGTAATAATTCCTGTACTTTCAAAGCTACGTTGTAAACGTAGGGGCAGGGTTCTTAGTCCTCTTAACAATAACCATGCAGAGTGAGGCGAAATAGCAGGACCCAAGTTCATGAATTCATGGTCAAATATATGTCTGATCAACTCCTTACTCCCAGTTAATACGCCTGCTACAACATCTGAATGCCCTCCGATGTATTTGGTGGCCGATTGAGCCACCAGATCGATACCCATATTGATGGGTTGCTGGTATATGGGGCTGCAGTAACTGTTATCGATCATGGATATAATACCCCGCGACCTGGCAAATGCCGCGACCTTTTTGATGTCCTGTAATTCGTAACTAAAAGTGTTAGGGCTTTCTAAAAAGATCAATCGTGTTTGAGGAGTAACAGCTGTTTCAAAATTTTCATAAACAGTACCATCAATAAAAGTGGTGTTTATGCCAAATTTAGGTAAAAGCTCTTTGAATAGCTTTATTGTCCAGCTGTAGGGGCTTTCGACAGCCACAATATGATCACCGGATTTTAACAACGCAAGTAGCGGAACACTTATGGCTCCAATACCACTGCTAAATATCAAAGCATCATCCGCGCCATCAAGGGCGGCCAGCTTTTTTCGCAATATACTCAATGTTGGATTTTGCCCCCTTGAATACAAATTGGTATCAAATTCATCGGCCATAGCCTGTCTCAACGCCGTAACCGTATTAAAGGTGAAATTACTTGATTGTATGATGGGTGGCGAAACCGCGTTGAAGTAATTTTCTCTTTCTTCCCCCAATTCATTTAATATAAATGAAAGCTCCATAGTTAAGGTATTATAATGGTGTTCTGCCTGTTTTTAGTAATAAAATATATAATAAGACCGGTAACAAACGCACAAAGGCATATAAACGCAGCCATGGGGTTTTCAATAAAGATACTTACGGTAACAAACCAATAAGCAACTATAAAAATAATAGGGATTACAGGATACCATTTTATGGTATAAATACCTGTTCTGTCAAGATGCTTGGTTTTTTTTCTTAAAATAAAAATAGTAACTGCCGCTGTGGAAAGTCCGATGGTATCAAAAAACATCACGTAACTGAGTATCTTTTGAAATGAACTTATAAAAAATAGTATAAGGAGGACCGCCACTACAAAAAAGCTCAGGCCAAATTCTTGTACTTGTGTTTGCTGGTTAACGCGCTTGAAACGATGGGGTAAAATTCCATCTTCGGCCATGGCATAATAAACCCGCGGATTGGCCATGATATTAACGTTAATGAAAGCAAGCACCGAAACAAACATCAGCAATGAAATGATTTTATAGCCAACCGAACCAAAAATAGCGCCCGCAAGGGTAGCGGCCAACGCGGTTTTATGCTGCAAACCTTTTATGCCCAGGACCGAATAATAAGCAAAGTTGATTAGCAGATATAGAAATATAACGGTTATCATCCCAGTGAAAATGGCTTTAGGGATGTTACGCTTGGCATTAATGATATCTCCTCCAAAGTTAATAGTTTGTTGATAGCCACCATAAGTGAAGAATACGGCAACCAGGCTTATCCCGAACGCACTCAAATTATAATTATTATCATCGGGTGGTACAATAACCCTATAAGCTCCTGGGGCTATGTGACTTTTAAATACCGCGGTACAAAGAATCAGGATCATGCTTATTTTAAATATTGTAAGCACATTTTGCGTCCTGGCACTCATTTTAATTCCCAGGAAATTAATGATATATAGAATGAGTACCGATGTGATGGTCATGATCTTGATACCCAAATCATTTTGCAGGCTTTTGGGCATAATTACAGGGTTTATATACTCAGCGCCAATAAGAGCTACTGCAGCTACAGAAGCAGCATTACTGATCACCAGTATCCAGTTGATCATAAAAGCAAATGCCGGGTGAAAACAATAGGAAAAAACCTTGTAAAATCCACCGGTAGTAGGGTAGCGTGCACCTATTTCGGCAAACGTAAGGGCCCCGCATAAACTAACGGCACCCCCAAAAAACCAGGCGCCAAAATACAGGTAAGGGTTACTTGAACTGATGGCTACTTCGCCAGGTGTTGCAAAAATACCCATGCCTATCACCAGGCTGATAACGATCATAGAAAGATCAAAACGGGTAAGTTTGGGCGTAATGCTCATAACGTTTTTATATACCAATGTTTAGTATTAAAGAGGGTTTTTATTCAGAAGGTTAATTTAAGCATATTTATTAATTATGCCCACATTACTAAAAAAGGGCTTCACCCAATAAGCGGTATATTATTTATAGAAAAACAACGTTTAAGGTAATGCTGCGGAGCCCGGTACAATAAAATAATAAGTGTGCCAGCATTGTTATAAATTTTTATTTTTGATAAATCTGGTATTTGCTTAATTTGTTGCTGATAATACGATAAACCTAAAAATCACGAGAGATCCACGTATAATGATAAATAAAAAAATATCCATAAAGGATATCGCAAAACTTACCAATACCTCCATTACAACTGTGTCATTTGTTTTAAATGGCAAAGGGCGTATTAGTAAAGAGATAACTAAAAAAATATTAGACGTAGCAGCCAAAAATGGATATGAACCCAACCGGATGGCAGTAGGCCTTCGTACCGGTGTTTCAAAAGTAATCGGCCTCGTAGTTGAAACCATTGGAGGTCCTTTTTTTGGAGCAATGGCCAAAGTAATAGAAGAAGAAGCCGAAAAGGAAGGATACAGGATTATTTACTGTAGTACTAATAATAACATCCAGAAGGGAAAGGATGTGATCAGAATGCTTTCGCAGCAATTAGTAGATGGTTATATCGTGACCCCCATGAAGGGACTGGAAAAGGATATACAAAATTTGATAGCGAATGAAAAGCCTGTAGTATTAATAGATGGCTATTTTCCGGACTTGGATATCCCCCATGTGCTGGTTGATAATCATGGTAGCGCTTTTAATGCGGTTGATCATCTATTAAAAGCCGGATATAAAAAAATTGGCTTAATAACAGCTGATCTTGACCTGATCCAATTACAGGATCGCACACGCGGATATAAAGATGCCTTAAAAGCCAATAATATAAAAGAGGATAAAAAACTAGTATTTAAATTGCCTTTTGATACCGATAAGGATAAAGCTATAAACTCCGTAAAGGCTTTTATACAACAACAGAAACAGATGGATGCTGTTTTTTTTACAACAAACTATTTAGGTACAATGGGATTAGAAAGTATCAAGCAACTTGAGCTAAATATTCCGCATGACCTGGCCATGATCAGTTTTGATGATAATGAAATATTTAGTTTGTACCCGCCCGGGATCACAACTATACAACAGCCCACTTATGAGATAGCAAAGTCGGCTATTGACCTTTTATTGGCACAAATGGGAGGGGAAAAGGGAGACGTGTCAAAAATTAAATATCAGATACCATCTAAACTCATTGAACGTGGGTCGACCGTAACAAAAAAATAAAATTTAGTGAAAAAGTAAGATTTTTACACTTATAAACCCTTTCTGTTTTAAGAATATTCAAATTTTTTGTGGCTAATGGCAGTCAAAAAGCTAAAGGTTTGTTTTTATTATTGCCATTTTTTATTTTTTATGGCATTATTGATGAATTTATTGAAATAAATAAAGTTTTTTGATAAAAAATGTGATATAAATTTGGTAAAACATTTTACTATCTTATATTTGATTATTCTATCTATCAAAGTAAAACATTTTCGTATTGATAAAACGTTTTATCAATGCCTTTCTAAGGTTTTTTGTTGAGACGAAAAACACTGTTTGTTTTATTAGGCTGTTGTGCGTATATAAATTGGGAAACAGCTTACAGGTTTATTTTTTGGTAAACGTTTTATTGCTTTAAAGCTTAATTAAGCCAACGAGCGTATTTTAAATTGGTGGTATACTACCGGGTAGGGCTTGTTATGTCATTTTTGATAAAACGTTTTATCACTTTTATTAACTTATTGTTTAACTTAATTCAACTGCATGAAGAAACAAAGACTTAGCATTTAAAAGCAGGTAGCAACCCGCTGCCAGAATTCCTTATTACGTATTTGCCATGGCATCTCTATGGTCAAAACAATCATTAACTGTTCATTTAATTAAAAATTATGATCAATTTTTTCTACAAAAAAAAATTCCTTTACTATACGTGCATCATTCCAATCCTGTTGGTGTTGGGAATGCCTGTATTGCATGCCCAAGACGCTAAAAACCCCGGTAACCAGGTTACCGTAGCTGGTTTAGTTAAAGACGCCAGTGGCCCACTGCCCGGTGCATCTATTGTTTTAACAGGTTCAGCTTCTGGTGTATCGGCCAATACATCGGGAAGATTTACCTTAAAGATAGAAGCTGGTAAATCAATCACAGTAAGAATGTTAGGTTATGAGGCGCAAACCATTAAGATAACCGAATCTAATACAAATTTAATAGTGGTTCTAAAGACCGATCAAAAGGTACTTAAAGATGTGGTGGTTATCGGTTATCAGCAGGTTTCGCGCAGGAGCGTAAGTGCCGCAATTACTTCAGTTGATCCTAAAACTATCGCCGATATTCCTACGCCAACTTTTGATGCTTTGTTGCAAGGCCGGGTTGCCGGTTTGAATGTTCAGAATTTTTCGGGCGAGCCTGGTGTAAGGAGTAATGTGGTACTCAGGGGTAACACCTCAGTTAGTCGTAGTATTGATAACAATACAGGGTCTGCATCTGGTAAAGCAAGTTTAGCCAGGGCTATTTCAGGGCCATTATATGTGATTGATGGTGTACCACAAAGCACAGAGGATATCGCAGCAATTAATTACGGTACAGGTACTGGTACAGATGTACTTGCGGGCATTCCGATTAATGATATTGATAACATTGATATATTAAAAGATGCCTCTGCTGCAGCTATTTATGGTTCAAGGGGAGCTAATGGGGTTATCATCATTACCACCAAAAAGGGTACTGCTGGCAAAACCAGGATAAATTTCTCTACCTATCATGGTATTACAGATCAACCAAAACTGGATAAGGTACTTGTGGGGGCCGAAGAAACCAGGGCTAAATTAGCCTTAATTAATCATTATGGTAATTATGCTAATCTTAAAAACATTCCGCAAATATTAACTGATACCTTAAATCCTGCGTTTAATAATGCCAACGATTACCGGAGCGGTATTTATCAAACAGGAAAGGTAGATAACTATGAGTTATCCATAAGCGGCGGTAATGACATGATAACTTATCGCTACGGCTTAAATTATTATAATGAGGATGGAATTATCAAAAAAACAGGCTTACAACGTTATGCACTTAATAGTACGGTTGGCATTAACGTATCGCCCAAGTTAAAGATCAGTACGCAGATCCGTTTTTACCGTGTTGATCGTCCTACCTCGCTCAGTGACTTAAGCGGTAATGTAAACCCATTTACCGGGGGGTATTATGCTAATAGTCCGCTACCTCCATCAAACTTATATCTGGGGCAGGCTAATAAAGATTTCCTTTACGGCAGCTCAAATGTATCAACAGATGCCAATACCAACAATAGCATTACCATTAGTCCTACTATTGACTGGCGCATCAATGATCATTGGCTATTTAATACGGTTATTTCGTACGAAAGTGCAGGCAGCAGGAGAGATGCTTATACGCCAGGAGTGGTAAGGCAAAGCGGTTTAGGTTATGCATCAAGCTTTGTTGATAACTCGGCCAACTACCTCATGAGTAATAATATTCAGTTTAGCACCACATTAAACAAGATACACCATATCAATGTGCTATTAGGGCAAAATACCGAATACCATACTTACAGGGCAACTGATGCCGAAGCAGATGGGATCCCGAATGATCAGATATCCGTTGTTAAAGTATTAAATAAAAGCAATTCGAATGCTTATTCTGATTTGATTGAGAGTGGTATTCAAACCGGTTTCTTAAGGTTTAATTACGACTTTAAAGGACGCTACCTGTTATCAGCGGTTTTTAATGCCGATGCATCATCAAAGTTTGGCCCAGGGAAACGGGTTGGTTACTTCCCTTCTGTATCCGCAGGCTGGATCATTAGTGATGAACCCTTCATGAAAAGTACTAAAAACTGGCTTACTCTATTTAAGCTACGCGCAAGTTATGGTATTGCCGGCCGTCAGCCAGATAGCGGAGACAATTACCTGTCATTCAATACTTATACCATAGGGGCAGGTAGTTTTACAGGTAGCAGCAGTCCACAAACCGGTCAAAACCTTTCCAATACTTATAATGGTATTGCCGCTATAGCACCCAATTTTAATGGAGGCTTGAGCAATAAAAATTTAACCTGGGAACATTCAAAGCAAGCCAATATTGGGGTCGATCTTACCTTTTTGGATGGCCGCTTTAATTTTGTTGCCGACGCCTATGTTAAAAACACCAGTCAGGGTATTTTTAGTTTAAACTTGCCGGTAACCACCGGCTATACCACTATTGTAACCAACTCTATTGGTACACAAAACCGTGGTTTGGAAGCATCCTTTATTGCACATTATTTTAATCCCAAAAGTGCTTTTCAGTGGGAAACCGATTTTAACATTGCCTATAACCAAAATGAAATTACCTCGTTGCCAAACGGCGGGCGCGATATTTATTTAGATAAGTTTGTTTTGAGGCAGGGACAGCCTATCAATGAATTTAACCTGTTTCAGCAAACAGGTGTTTATAAAACTGATAAAGATGTGCCTGTAAACCCGGTAACGGGTGGGGTTTTAAACTTTTACGGTTACCCATTCAAGGGTGGCGACCCGATATGGAAGGATTCAAACGGCGATGGTGTGCTTGACCAAACAGATTATGTGCCTGCCGGAAACCCGAATCCTAAATTTACCGGTGGCTTTAATAATATTTTTAGTTACAAAAACTGGAGCGTTTCGGTGTTCTGCACCTTTACGCTGGGGCGCGATATTTATAACGATTACCTGGTTGGTAAGTTATCGCACCTGGTACCAACAGATGATGGTAATTCAGATCCATACCATGATATTACTAATAACGCTTTTCCTGATTTAAGTGGAATTAATTACTGGCAAAACCCCGGAGATAATGCTAAATATCCGTCATTGAGCTCGGTAAGCGGAACCCGGTATAAATATGCTGCTGTTAGCTCGGCCTGGGTCGAGAATGGAAGCTATCTGCGTGTAAAAACGGTTTCTTTATCATATACGTTCAACCCGGCAGTTTTAAAAAACCTGCACCTGAGCCGCCTAAGGGTATATGGCATGGTTGATAACCTGCATATTTTCCAGAAATCAAATGTGCCTGATGCTGAAGAAGTTGATGCCTTTGGTATTTACAATGGCAGTGGTTATCCTATCCCCAAAAAATATACCCTGGGTGTTGATGTAAGCTTTTAATGTTTAACGGGTAAATAAAAACGAAAAGAAATGAAAAAAAATATAATAAGATACACAGCCGGATTATTAATGATAACCGGGCTTATTAGTGTGAGTTCCTGCAAAAAAATACTTGATTTGCAGCCGCATAACTCCACTTTTACCAATGCTTATTTTACTAATGGAACAGATGCCAATACCGCTATCGCGGGAGCATATTCCCTGTTGCGTTCGGTAATGCTCAATAATTATTCATTCCATGTATTTGGTGACGCCACTACAAGCGAATTTAGCATTAACTCAGGACTGGATGATGCTAATTACAATATCTCCAATGGTGAATTTACCGGGTTAAATGTTGGGCCAGGTATCTGGAACTGGTTAAACTACTACCAGCTTTTACAACAAATAAACCTCATCATTAACAAAGTACCTGCTATCCCGATAGAAAAGTTCAGTAATCATGATGATAAGAATCAGATCATTGGCGAGGCTTATTACCTGCGGGCATTCACCTACTTTTATATGACCAGGGTTTGGGGCGATGTGCCTTTAAAAACACAACCCGATCTGGATGTTAGTCAGGCTGTAAACATTCCCCGCACACCTGCTGCCGATGTACTTAAACAATGCCTCGCTGATTTAAAGATTGCCGAAAGTAACCTGGCCTTTGGTTATGCCGATGAAAGCCAGCGTGCCGTGAGAGCTAATAAAGGTTCGGCTTTTGCATTGGAAGCTCATATAAAAGCCTGGACACATGACTATGCCGGATGCGAACAGGCCACTGCCCAGGTAATTAATAACGGGCAATATCAGTTGGTTACTGATACTTCGCAATTCAGCAAAATATTTATTGGTAAATCAGTAGAGGGGATTTTTGAAATCAATATCAATTATCAGCAAAGTGAAGGTGTAGCACTTAATTATTATGGATATGCCCCAACCATCGCTTTTCCCTTTGTTGCACAAAAATCAAACCTCGAATGGCCGGTAAGTACTTTATATGTGAATACCTTATTTAAAGATACTACAGATCTGAGGTATAAGAAATACTTCTTCCAGGCGCAATCCACCAGCGGACAAACAATAAAGTATTCGAATATTACTTATGCCGATGGATCGGCAAAAAACGACCCTCGTTTATCTAATAACATTATCATTTTCCGCCTGGCCGATATTATGCTTTTAAGAGCCGAAGCATTAAATCAATTAGGACGCGATGGTGAAGCATTAGTGCTTTTAAACACTATACGCAGTAGGGCAGGAATAGCCAGTTACACAGGGGCAGGTAATGCTCTTGCCAGGACTATATTGGAAGAGCGTTTGCGTGAACTCTTTTATGAAGGTCAATCTTTTTATGACCTGGTTCGTACCAAACAAATCGGTAACCCAACAAGCAGCTTCATTTCCGACTATTCACATATTAATGATACGAGGGTGAACCAGGGAGGGTATCTGTGGCCTATAGATCCTTCTATGTTTAAAGATGATTTTGTTTTGAAACAAACACCTTACTGGCAAGGAAAACTTTAACCGTTAAATAGCACAAACATGAAAACATTAAAAATATTTATACCCATCCTATTAGTAGCGGTTGTGTTTTTTTCCTGTAAAAAGGATTATACCATTGGGGGCGATTTGTTTAAGGCCCAGGTAAATATGACCACTTATGATTATCTGAAAACCAACCATGCGTTTGATACTTTGGTGATGATGATCAATAAAATGAATATGAAAGACGAGGTGAATAGTGCAGGAACTTTTTTTGCGGTGACTAATTATTCAATAACCAACTTCGTATTAGCAAAAAGAGAGCAACTGCGCACGCAGAAAAACGATGAAAACCTGGTTTTTACGTTTGATTCGCTAAATTTTGCCTCACTCAAAGACTCTTTAAGAGCCTATATGTTTAAGGATAAGATTACCAGGGATAATTTATCACAGAAAGGCATATATCCTCAGACTCTGGATGGAGAATACCGGTTGATTCAGCTTAGGTCGACAACGGATTATACCAACAGTATTTTCACCACCAATCCGCAGTACATATACTTTACTAAAGTGGTGCCCCTGACACCCGGAGGGCCGGTACCTGTTGACATAAATGGTGTACAACAGGTTGATCCAAGACAGCTGCTTTCTACCCTTTGTCAAACAACGGGTATATTAACTACAACAGGTGTGTTACATGTGTTGAGCAACAATCATACGTTCACGTATTTCAACAATGTTAACAATTGATAAATTTTTAGATAGCCAAGAAAATGAAAAAACACTATAAAATACTTCTTGTTATTTTAATGGCAGCCGGAGTTATAGGTTGTGTTAAGGCCCCGCATGGTTTTTTAAGTAGCCAGATCAGGTATCGCGATAATCCTATCCAGGTGCAGCGTGGTATCATAGTTCAAAGTATAGCGGTTGATAATGATGGCTCAAGTGCTCCTGTAACTTATCGGCTATTGGATATCAGGGATGCGCTTACTCATAAACACGCCGATTCGCTATATAAAAACCGCGATAGGTATGTGTATACTTCAGAGTTTGATCCGGATGTAGATACAACGGTTGCCCTGCTCAATAGTATCCGTAAAAATGTAAATCTTCCGAGTTTTGACTTTAATACACATACAGGAGCGTTTACCTTTTATAATACCACGGCAAATGTACCGTTGGGAGCATATGAGTTTGATATAGCCGCCTCTAACGAGAACGGTACCAAAACTTTTAAGAATATTGCCAATCTTAATATTTTTGAGGGCGATGTAGCCGAAATTGATGCGGGCGGCGGCGCCTGGTTCCAGGATGGTACCACTACTAGTGGTGATATAGGTGAACCCAAAGTTACCATCACCAAATTATCTACTAAGGGTACATTGGCCATCTTGAAAATAGTTGATGAAAATGGAGTAGCTTTTAACCCTAAAAACGGGGAGTATATCAAACGCGGAGACAGGAGCAGCTTTGAAACGTTCGCTAAATTCCATCCGCTGATCGCTTCTGATACTTCATTAACCTGTAATTTTGAAGTTACGCCATTCCCGGTTAAAGGAGCAGCTCAGGGATTTACCATTTATTACCGTATCCCGAGCCAGTTTGTGCGGATAGATCCTGGTTTTACACCAACTTCTGCCAAAATTTATAGCGCCAACCCAAGGTTTACTTTCAGGTTGTTTCAGGAAGGAGTTTACCTGATTACTGTTAAGCTTCAGCACGTTACCAGGAACCTCAATTAAATAGCTCAAACCCGGCACAATACAATTTAATTTGTGCCGGGTTTTATGATAAACTCGCACATTTTTGAGCAGCCCAATTAAATTTTAAATATTATTAACTACGCATTTAACAATTATTTATCCAATGAAAAAAGTGTTTCTTTTAAGTGCATTACTTACTTTATGTTTTGCCGCAAGCAGTAATGCACAACAAACCGAAGTGTTTAACAAAAAAGGCTATAAGTTAACTTTCGAGAATCAGGATGCCAGTTTTAGTCCCGAACTTAAGAATAAATTGGTTGAAACCTTTTATACCGTTTATCCAAAACTGGCAAAAGCTTACAATAAAAAAACCTTAAAAAGTGTAACTTTTGTTATTGACACGGCCTACAATGGTGTTGCCGCTACAGCCGACGGTCGTGTTGTTTTTAGTTCAAAATACATGACAAAACACCCGCATGATATTGATGTGGTTACACATGAGGTAATGCATATTGTACAGGATTATGGCCAAAGCACAGGTCCGGGATGGCTGACAGAAGGTATTGCCGATTATGCCCGCTACAAATTTGGGGTAGATAACGAAGGAGCCAAATGGGCATTGCCTGCTTTTAAAGCAACCCAAAGCTATGAAAATAGCTACCGCATTACTGCCCGTTTCCTCGTGTGGATAGAGAAAAACATTAAACCCGGCCTGGTAAAAAATTTGGATGCCCAGTTACGCAACCATACCTTTACCAACGATAGCTGGAAACAAGAAACCGGCAAAACGTTAGATGAACTTTGGACAGCCTATGCGGCCAATCCGGTTATTGAAGCATAACCAATTCACACCATTATATGAAGTTAAGTAATAGTATAAAAGCAATTTGCCTGGGGCTGTTGTGCAGTCTGGGTATATCAGCCTATGCGCAAAGTAATAAACCGGTAAAAACGCTGGCGCAATTGCAACAGGAATTTGTTGACCTGCGTTTTGGCATGTTTATTCATTTTAATATTCCAACTTATCTGAATCAGGATTGGGCCGATCCCGAAGCATCACCCGCTATCTTTAATCCAACAAAGCTCAATTGCGATCAGTGGGCTAAAGCGGCAAAATCCGCCCATATGAGCTATGGTTGTATTACTACCAAGCATCATAGTGGTTTTTGTATCTGGGATACCAAAACTACCGATTATAACGTAATGAACAGTCCGCTCAAAAGGGACGTAGTTAAAGAATACGCGGATGCCTTTAGGGCTAACGGGCTGAAAGTGTTTTTATATTACTCTATTCTGGATACGCATCATCGCTTAAGACCCAATGGCATAACGCCTAAACATATTGATATGATCAAAGCCCAGATCACCGAATTGCTGACTAAGTATGGTGATATCGGCGCGCTGATTATTGATGGTTGGGACGCGCCATGGTCAAGAATATCTTATGACGATGTGCCTTTTGAAGAGATATACCGTTTGGTAAAATCATTGCAACCCAATTGCCTGGTGATGGATCTTAACGGCGCTAAATATCCTGCGGAGGGCATGTTCTATACAGATATTAAAACTTATGAACAAGGAGCTGGTCAGCACATTTCAAAAGAGAACAATAATATGCCTGCGCTTTCCTGCTATCCGCTGCAAAGGCATTGGTTCTGGAACTTATCTGATCCTACCGATGCAGTAAAAGATCCGGTTAAATTGGTAAACGATAATATCATTCCTTTTAATAATGTGGATTGTAATTTTATCCTGAATGTAGCACCTAACCGTGATGGCCTCATTGATGATAATGCTCTTGCAGCTCTCAAAAAAATAGGGGAGATATGGAAGAACGAAGGCCCTGTGGCTAAACTGCCTAAACTGGAAGCTCCAATTATTTCATCAAATCTGGCTAAAAATCAATTCTCCAACTCCAGCTGGAGTGATGATTCCAATATTATGGATTTTGCCAATGATGATGATTTCCATTCTTCATGGATATCAAACACTACCGTAAAAAATCCATGGTACGAGATCACCTTCAAACGTGATCAGGGCTTTAATGCTATAGCCATTACCGAAGAGAAACCAAACATCACCAAACTTCACCTGGAATATTGTGATAATGGTACCTGGAAACCATTATTTGCGGGTGAGAATAAAAATAAAGTGAAAATATTCCGCTTTGACAGGGTATGGGGTAGTAAGATACGTGTATCTGTTGATGCGGCCGATCACCAGGTATCTATTGCCGAAGTTGGCGTTTATAATGAAAGAAGATAATAAATAACCTAATAAACATTAACCTGAAACCTGCAGTTTCATCACATCTAAATTATAACTAATGAAAGCACTTTTTAGCGCCATTTTGGTTTCGCTTTGCGTGAGTACTTATGCACAGCAAACCGGAACGGTCAGTAATCCGGTGGATTACATCAATCCCTTGATGGGCACCGATTCCAAGCCCGATCTGTCTAATGGCAACACTTATCCGGCTATTGCCTTACCATGGGGCATGAACACATGGACACCGCAAACTGGTAAGATGGGCGATGGCTGGCAATATACTTATGCAGCCGATAAAATACGCGGCTTTAAACAAACCCACCAGCCAAGCCCCTGGATGAATGATTATGGGCAATTTGTAATTATGCCGGTTACCGGTAAGCTGCGTTTTGATCAGGACGATCGTGCCAGTTGGTTTTCGCATAAATCAGAAACGGCCAAACCTTACTATTATAGCGTTTACCTGGCCGACGCTGATGTGACTACAGAGATTACTCCAACCGAACGTGCCGCGCAGTTCAGGTTCACTTTCCCTAAGTCTGACAGCTCATTCATCGTTGTTGATGCTTTTAACCGGGCATCATACATCAAAATATTGCCTAAGGAGCAAAAGATCATCGGTTACAGTACCCGCTATGCCCGTGGTAAAATGACCAATTTTAAAAACTATTTTGTTATTTATGTAGATAAGCCTTTTATACTGGCTAAAGCATGGCATGATAAAACCATTGCCCATGATTCACTGGAGATCAGCAGCGCTCATTCCGGCGCGGTCATCGGCTTTAAAACAGCAAAAGGCGAAAAGGTACACTTGAAAGTAGCCTCCTCATTTGTAAGCTTTGAGCAGGCAGAGCTTAACCTGAAACGCGAGCTGGCCAACGATAATTTTGATGCCACCTGCCAAAAAGCCAAAGCGGTGTGGAATAAAACCCTGAGCCGGATTAACGTAGAGGGCGGTAGCATCGACCAAACCCGTACTTTTTATAGCTGCATGTACCGCATGCTGTTTTTTCCGAATAAATTATATGAACTGGATGCACAGAATAAGATAATACATTACAGCCCCTACAATGGCAAGGTAATGCCAGGTTATTTATTTGGCGGTACCGGCTTTTGGGATACTTTCAGGGCGCTTTATCCGTTCCTAAACCTGGTTTATCCATCTATCAATAAAGAAATGCAGGAAGGTTTGATCAATGACTATAAAGAAGGCGGCTGGCTGCCCGAATGGTCGAGCCCGGGTTATGCCGATATTATGGTGGGTAATAATTCAGCCTCGGTTGTTGCCGAAGCCTATCTGAAAGGGTTGCGTGGGTATGATATCAACACCTTGTATGACGCGTTGGTTCACGGTGCCAATAACGAGGGTCCGATATCAGCCACAGGGCGTTATGGTGTAAAATATTATAATGAGCTGGGTTATGTGCCGTATGATGTAAAGATCAATGAGAACGCAGCCCGTACGCTTGAATATGCATATGATGATTTTGCGATTTATCAATTAGGAAAAGCTATAGGCAAACCAGAATCTGAAATTGCCATCTACAAAAAACGCAGCCAAAACTATCGTAACCTGTTTGACCCTGCTACAGGCTTAATGCGTGGCAAAAATAAAGACGGATCTTTTGAAACACCATTTAACCCGTTCAAATGGGGCGATGCCTTTACCGAAGGTAACAGCTGGCATTACAGCTGGAGTGTTTTTCATGATATCCAGGGATTGATAAACCTGATGGGTGGCAAACAAAAATTTGTAACCAAACTGGATTCGGTATTTACCATGCCACCGATATTTGACGATAGCTATTACGGTGGCGTGATCCACGAGATCCGTGAAATGCAGATAGCCAATATGGGCCAGTACGCGCATGGTAATCAGCCAATACAGCATATGATATACCTATATAACTATGCCGGTGAACCCTGGAAAACCCAGTACTGGGCACGCGAAACCATGAACCGTATGTACAAAGCTACGCCTGATGGTTATTGCGGTGATGAAGATAATGGTCAAACATCGGCGTGGTATGTGTTCTCGGCTATGGGCTTTTACCCGGTTTGCCCTGCCAGCGACCAATATGTATTAGGTGCGCCATTATTCAAAAAATTAACCCTGACACTGGAGAACGGTAAGCAGGTAGTGATCAATGCACCTACTAATAGTGCACAGAACCGTTATGTACAAACTTTTACTGTTAATGGTAAAACGTATAACCCAAATTGGTTGAGTCATAAAGCATTGATGCAGGGCGCGGTGATTAATGTGGGTATGGGAGCAACGCCAAACAAAAACCGGGGTACGCAAGACAAAGATTTTCCATTTTCTCTGTCAGAGAAAAACTAATTATATAACATGAAACATTTATTCACTGCTTTTTTATTGGGTACGGCTTCTATAGCCAGTGCGCAAACACATCCGGCAGAAAAACTGGTACAATACGTTAACCCCATTATAGGTACGCAACGTATGGGGCATACTTATCCCGGAGCTACCGTGCCTTTTGGTATGGTGCAGCTAAGTCCCGAAACGGATACGGCCAGCTATGAGCTTAACGGTCACTATAACCCAGATGTGTATAAATACTGCGCCGGTTATCAGTATGATGATAAAACCATTGTAGGTTTTAGTCATACCCATTTTAGTGGTACAGGGCACTCCGATCTGGGCGATTTCCTGATCATGCCTACTGTTGGGCCGCTAAAATTGAATCCGGGTACTGCGGATAAACCAGGAAGCGGCTACCGCTCTGCTTTTTCGCATCAGAACGAAGTTACCGAGGCTAATTATTACAAAGTAAAGCTGGATGCCAGCAACATTATTGCCGAGATGACCACCACCACTAGGGTGGGCTTTCATCAATATACTTTCCCCAAATCAGATCAATCGCACATTATTCTTGACCTGATGGCGGGCATCTATAATTACCCTGACAAAAATGTGTGGACCTACCTCAAGGTATTGAACGACTCTACCGTAGTAGGTTATCGCCAAACCAATGGCTGGGCGCGTACCCGTTCGCTGTATTTTGCCATGAGTTTCTCTAAACCGTTCTTTCAGCATGGTTTCAAGAAATATGATAAACGCGAAGTTTACGGAGGTTTCTGGGGTAAGTTCAATCAAACCAAAAACTTCCCCGAAATAGCTGGTCGTCAGATCAGGAGCTACTTTGATTTTAAAACCGAAGAAGGTGAAAAGATCAAGATCAAATTTGCTATATCGCCGGTAAGTACGGATGGAGCGCTCAATAACATGCGTACCGAACTACCAGGCTGGAATTTTGATAAGGTAAAAAACGATGGACAGCAACAATGGGAGCAGGAACTGCACAAAATTGTGATCCAAGGCAGCAAAGAGACTAAAGAAAACTTTTATACCTCCATGTACCACGCCATGATTAACCCAACCATTTATATGGATGCGGACGGTCAGTACGAAGGGCTTGATAAGAATGTGCATAAGGCGGATGGTTTTACCAACTACACCACCTTCTCTATGTGGGATACCTACCGTGCTTTGCACCCGCTGTTCAATATTATTGATCCTAAGCGCAATGCGGATATGGTACAATCTATGATGGCGCACTTTGATCAAAGTCCGGAAAGGATGCTGCCTATATGGTCAAACTCAGGCAACGAAAACTGGTGCATGAGCGGCTACCACAGCGTAACAGTACTTGCTGATGCTGTTGTAAAGGGTAATGCTCCGTTTGATGCCAACAAGGCACTGGATGCCTGCGTGGCTACTGCCCGTCACCGCAATTATGAGGGAATAGGGGAGTATATGGACAGAGGCTATATTCCGGATGAAAAAAGCGGCGTATCGGTATCTTCAACCCTGGAGTACGCTTTTGACGACTGGGCTATCGCGCAGATGGCCAAAAAGCTGAACCGTAATGATATTTACGAGGAGTTTATCAAACGCTCACAGAACTATAAGAATGTGTATGATCCAAAATCGGGTTTCATGCGTCCTAAACTGGCTGATGGCACCTTCCGCCAAAAGTTTGACGCTTTGAGCACCATCAACGAAGGTTTTATTGAAGGCAACTCCTGGAATTATACGCTGTTTGCTCCGCAGGATCCGGAAGGCTTGATCAAGCTGATGGGTGGTAATAAACGCTTTGTCGGTTACCTCGATTCGTTGTTCACCATGAATTTGCCCGATAAATATTTTGCCGAAACAGAGGACATTACCCGCGACGGTATCATCGGTAACTACGTACATGGTAACGAGCCGTCGCACCATGTAGCTTATTTATACAACTGGACAGACAAGCCCTGGAAAACGCAGGAGCGCATCCGGATGATACTGCCACGCATGTACAAACCAACACCAGATGGTTTAGGCGGTAATGATGACACCGGCCAGATGAGCGCCTGGTACATCTTCAGCTCACTGGGTTTTTACCCGGTAGCGCCGGGTTCTGATCAGTATTCAACCGGTAGCCCGGCTGTGAATGGTGCGGTGATCAATTTGGATAATGGTAAAACATTTACCATCAACGTTAAAAATCAAAGCCCTAAAAATGTATACGTGCAAAAAATGGAGTTGAACGGTAAAGTACTTAACAGTCTTTTCATCAGTCACGCCGATATTATGAATGGTGGCGAGATCACTTACTATATGGGATCAAAACATAAATAACACCAGAGATTTTGCTATAAAAAAAGAGGCTGATCATCATCATGATCAGCCTCTTTTTTATTTGATCTATCCGGATACTCAGTTACGGATTGATGTATAGTTTGGGATGAGATGGACAGAATTAACCAAAAAGTGGGTTTACATGGTTTACACTTTTTATGGTTTACATTTGTTTATTTAATTGATAATCAAATAATTAAATATATTTTATCGTCAAAAAGTGGGTTTACATGTAAACCCACTTTTTGTATAAATATGACCAGCTCAATTTTAACTTATAGCTGGTTCAACACTATTGTTGCTAATTGATGTCACTTGCAGGTATGATCACTTATCTACCCTTACACTTATTACGCCTTTAGCCGGGATCGTAAAACGATTACCTAATTCTTTCAGCTTTTCCTCCATCAAATTACTTTCCCAAACTTTAATAGCGGGTACTGTATTCGGGGTGATAGCTGCTTCAATATCGATATCGCCGCTGTTTACCAGTTGGGCTATTACGCCTAAACCATCATCAGTTGGTTTGATGGCTTCTACGTAGATATTATCGCCGCCGATCTTAAAGAACAGGCCTTTTTCCGGCGCGCCAGTGGTAGTAGATACAACCAGGGGTTGATGATTGTCCAACCCGGTTTGATTGGCTTTAAAGCTGTTAAAATCGCCTTCATGGGCTTGTATGAAATAGTGGAAAGTGGCCTTGCCTTCCTGATCCGCGCGGAAATTGGTATGCCACAAATTATTCATCACCCAGGAATACAATACCGGTGATTGCGGGGTGAACGAAAGCCATTGCGGTGCATGATGTAAACCACCCAGCAAGTTGCCGGTAGTAATATTACCTATCTCAAATAAAGGCGCGTCAGGGCTCGACCAAGTAATGCCGTAAGCGCTGTTAGATACATCAACCCAGCGCTGCATGGTAAACCAGTTGTGGTTGGCATAAGGTAGCTGATCGGCCTCGGCACGGGCGCTGCCCCATGGAATGCTGTAACGAACCTGTGCTCCCGGTACATTGAAAGGAAATGCAAAATGCACGCTCTCCTTGCGCCTGATAGCTGTTTTATCTATCGTATTGATGAGTTCTACCTGATCTAAACCGCTTACCAATCTTACTTCGCGGAGGATATCCTGGGTGCCGGGTGCATCCGAAGTAATGAGCATGCTTACTACCAGCGGCCCATTTTCTTTGATGCTAATGTGGGTATTGGAGCTGCTTACGAGTTTCTTTAATGAATCGCCCGGCATATACATATATTGGTTTAGTCCGGCAGAATCAGCGGCAACATAGTTACGACCGGTTGTGCCTTTATTAAGTTTAATAATATTTCCGCTTGTGGCATCCACGGCAACGGTATAAATGCCATTGCTTAAACTATTGCCGGTGATCTTAGCTTTGCCATTGCTGAATGCTTTACCCGCATTAACGGTATATATGCTTTTACCCAGCGCCGGTACATCATTCGCTACAAAAGCCAGTTCACCACTGCTTAAGCGTTGGGATGGGATCTTTTTACCTGTGGCATCTTTAACTAGGTCGCCGGTTTTGCTGAGGCTGGCGGGTACGTAAACTACGTCTGTGCGAAGCCAGTTAGTAGTGTTGTATATATCGATGGCGTTAGTTGGTGTTGCAGCAGGTTTTAAGGCTTCGGTCATCAGTGAATCTACTTGTTTATCGGCACGCAGTGCATAGCCTTGTTTTAAGTTCCATTCACTTTTTACCTTTTCGTTATCGGGTTCGCCTACGCTGTTATAGGCTCCCCAGGTATGTTCGTTGTACAGCAAAAGGTTTTTCCAGGTATCGTCAAAAGCGTCAGCAGGATAGACCGCTTTGTTACGAATGGCCCAGATGGCCCCGGTTTGCTTCAACCTGTCGGATGTTACACGGCTCAAAGCGGTTTCGCGTGCTGCCGATGACACACCGTCGGTCCAGTATTCGGTGTAATCGCCTGTAAAAGAAGGGATATCATTTTTGTACTGTTTTTCCAGGTCGTTAAAAAACTGTTTTACCGAAGTGATCACCAATTTGGGCGAAGTATAATGCTCGTTCCATGCTTTTACAGCATCCGGCAGTTCCGGGTCGATGGGGGCATTATCGCTCATGGCCCAGGTGAGTATGGTCATGTTATACGGAAAATTATTCTGCTCCAGGCCGCCCAGGTATTGGAAAAGGTAGGGGTTCAGGAAGTTTTCTTCGGGGTGACCGGTATAATAAGGTTTAGGATCATCAATAGTAAAAAAGTTAGGAGTTTTATCGCCTTTGAGCTGATAACCAATAGAGTAGGGCTGGCATTGCCAGAACAGCAGTTTTTGTTTGCCCGATGGCGATAACCAGTAAAAAGGCTTATCCTGCCATTTGGCCAGGTTGCCGATCCGGTCAGACGCGTTAGGACCTGATAAAAAGTAGTGGATACCGGTTTGCTCGGCCTGAGCTGCTAATCCCCATGAAGCTCCCGGTACATCACCCTGGAACATGGTATGGATCTCGATGCCCTGCTCGCGTGCCAGTTTTTGCGATTTTGCAAACATCTGCATCAGTTGACGGGAATCGGTCATGCTGGTATTGATATTGCCGTAGGCTCCATCCAGGTTGATCCAGCCCTTTTTTACGGCATTCCAAAAGCGAGCCTTCTTTTCGGTGCTGGCTTGTTTCAGGTAATTATCCACTACCCATATAGCTTCGGTTGTCCATTTATAACGGGCCTCGACAGGATAGTTCTGTGTTTTTTCGGCCAGGTTGATAGACTCATCAATGTTGTCCATATGCAATTTAAGCACCTTGGCCTGTGTGTTGGTATAGCCAATGTCAACATGTGAGTGCGGCAGCACATAAACCGTCCAGTTATCACGAGCCGGTTCAACAATACAACGGGCCGGATAGGTTTGACCGCCATAGGTTAGGGTAACAGTAGCCTGGGTAGCGATTTTTATAGCAGGGCCAGGCAGGGGTACCTCAAAAACATCCAATCCGGTGGTGCTGGCCGGTATGCTGATATGATCTGAATGCCCATTAAATGAAACCGACAAGCTGCCTGCATGATAACTTTTGCCATTTCTGAAAAGCAGGCGCGCCATACGTCTGTTTTCGCCATGATACTTTACATAAGCCACCGTAGGCTGCAGGGTTATGGAGGTAAAAGCAGGTTGAGCTTTTTGACCATAAACACCTGTAGCCACGTTGCTCAGTAAAAACAGAATAGTGATAAGGCAGAAGCTTTTTATACCGGATTGTCGTCTTTTCATTATGATGCAAATAGTTAAAATTTAACGGGATAATTAAATATGTTATAATGTACAAACATATAATATAAAATGGATTTATCAAGACATTTCAATAGTATTAATCCTTTAGCTTTTTATATCGTCAAACGAAAAGCCCCCTAAGCGAGTTGATCCTTTAGAAAAGCCATTTTACCAAGCCATAATCTACCTAAATCATGAAAAAGCATTTATTTGTCCTGCTCCTTGGCTTTACGACCATGGGAGCGTTTGCTCAAGCCCATAAATTAACTATCTATAGTTCTTTTGATGAGCGGTATTGTGTAGTGCAATATCCTAACTATGACAAGCTTTATCCCGATAGCATAAAGACCGCCGTCATGATCGATTACAAAGAAAAATATAAAGTTGTTTTCCCCAATACCTTAATTTTAAGAATGAACCAGGACGGCTGGAAATTAGTATCCGTAATTGTAAAACCGACTACCTTTAGCGGATCTAATGGATTTGCTAATATATATTCTACAACTGAATATTTAATGAGCAAAGAAATTTTGTTGGATGATGCCGCTGTGAATTTATATCTGCAAAATTTAAGCAAGCTAAAATAAAGGTTATAAAAAAAGCGGTGCATTATTCAATAATGCACCGCTTTTTTTATCGAACGAAATTAATTAAACAACATACCCGGCATAATTTCTTTTTTGCCAGCTGAGCCCGGTGCTGCTATAAAAACACGCAGCGGAGTTTGCCTAACCCGGTATGCTCCCGGTACAACTGCAGGTGCGTTGTAAATATATTTTACTTTAATAATGTGGAAACCTTTTGCCAATAGAAGGGCAGGCTCACTTTCGGTTATTTTTTCACCATCAATAAATACCTGGGTATCGGTGTATGATGCTGTGCTGAAATTGTAGGCACCATCGGCAGGGATGTTGATATAGCCGCTGTACACCGCGCCAAAATTGGGGTTATCTTTTTTGAAAGTTTCGGCGTTTAAACGATCCGTAACGGCCGAATCCGGAGCACTGGCATAATCCAGCTGCTCGGGTGTGGTAAATTTACTTTTGATGAGTTTATAGCTTAGGCCGGGTTTATTGGCGGTATAGTTTGCCGCAGGCATCAGTGCCCGGTTATACATCAATATTCGGGTAGCTATACTACGGCGACCGGTTGGTGTGATTACGCGCGTTTTAAACTCACGCTTTTCATTGGGCGGTACTATAATAGTTACGGGCGAAGAGTATTCCCAATCGGTATCCAGTGGATCGCGGCCGTTATAGGTAATGAAGATCCGGGCTCCGGGTACTACAGATTTGGGGGCGAAGGTAAACTTATCACCAAAAACCATGGTATCGATAACAGGCAGGGCTGTAGGTACACGGTAATTGTAATGCATGGCCTCTAAGCGTGCGAAATGTTTGGCCAGTCGTACTTCCGAAAAATTGGTATAGTCTTTATTTTTAGGCAGGCTCCAGGCTACTTCTGAAAGGGCAAACAATCGTGGCAATATCTGGTATTGCAATTTGGCCACGGTAGGTACATACTCCGTCCACAGGTTGCCCTGTGTGCCTATCACATATTTTTGTTCATCGGCTGTTAATTCTTTGGATACGGGATCGTAATTATAAGTTTCGTCCAGGGCCGCATAACGGCCAAACGAAACTGGCTCCTGTGGCGATCCGCTTTGGTAATGATCAAAGTAGTTGCCGGTTGTTTGCGGTGTCATGATCACATTGTGTTTTTGATGGGCTGCGGCGATACCTCCGGCCTCACCCGTCCAGCTCATTACGGTAGCGTTTGGGGCCAGACCGCCTTCCAGTATCTCATCCCAGCCAATAATACTGCGGCCTTTGGAATTCAGGAACTTTTCGATGCGTTGTATAAAATAGCTTTGCAGTTCGTGCTCATCCTTCAGGCCTTTTTCCTTGATCAGTGCCTGGCAAAAAGCCGATTCTTTCCAGGGCTGTTTGCCAGCCTCGTCGCCACCAATGTGGATATATTTGCTTGGAAAAAGTGCCATCACCTCGGTCAGCACATTCTCCAGGAAAGTAAAAGTTTCTTCGGTAGGGCAGTAAATATTGTTGATGTCGCGAGCCGGGATCTTGCTATCAGCAGGCGACTCGCATCTGAGTTCGGGATAGGCACGTAAAGCAGCCTCGGAATGCGCGGGCATTTCAATTTCAGGAATTACGTTGATATAACGCTGTGCCGCGAATTTCACCACATCACGGATATCATCCTGGGTATAAAAACCGCCATATGATAATGAATCGGGCCAGTCGCGATTACTGCCAAAGGATGTTTGCAGCCTGTATGCACCTACCTGGGTTAACTTGGGATATTTTTTGATCTCGATACGCCAGCCCTGGCCATCCACCAGATGCCAATGAAAATTATTTAGCTTATAAGCGGCCATCAGTTCGATCACCTTTTTTACTTGTGGCACAGTAAAAAAGTGACGCGATACATCCAGCATCATACCCCGGTAGCCAAATCTGGGGCTGTCTTCAATAGTCACACAGTTGAATTTTTCGGTACCCGAAGTTTCTACCGGGAATAACTGCATCAGTGTTTGAATGCCGTAAAACATGCCGGCATCTTTACCAATAATGATTATGCGGTGCGGGGTAATGGTTAGTTTATAGCCTTCTTTAGGCAGCGCTGCTGATCCTTTAGCGGTTAGTACGAGCGTGGTGCCTTTGGTTGATTTTACCTTAGGGTTGTATTTAGATAGCTTGTTATTGAAGTGCCGGCTATTCAGCAGGAAATCTTTCAGGAAAGCGACGTTTCTGTCTTTGATATTGTCTGCCTTGATCTGTGTTAACTGGCTGAACACAAAAGTGCCCTGGGATTTAGTTATAGAAGCAGGCGCGGGAATGATCCCCAAATGAGGGTCATCGGTTGGCGTTTGTGCCTTTACCTGGCTTGTCAGGATCAGGCAACTGAAAATAGTAAGCAGGAACTTTAGTCGTGGAGTGTAGTTTGGATTCATGATAAAGGTAAAATGATGAATAACCCGGATTGTTCTGTGCTAAAATACTTTATAATAATTTAATCATCAGCATAATGATGGATGTAACAAATTATTGACAATCTAAAATTTAGCAAAAGGTAACTTAAAGTTAAAATGGTGGTTTGTGGTTTTGCATAGAATATTAATAACTTTAACATCAGGAACCACCAATTAAAAACATCCAATTATGAACACACAGGAAGTAGCTAATGCATTAGTACAGTTTTGCCGCGAGGGTAAAAATTTTGAGGCCATGAATGAGCTTTATGCCGATGATATAGTGAGCCAGGAGCAGGAAGGCGGGTATCAGGAATTTACAAGGGGCAAAGAAGCTGTATTGGAAAAATCAAAACAATGGCATGAATCCGTGGAAGAAATACATGGCGGCACCATTTCTGACCCGATAGTAACCGGAAACTTTTTTGCCGTTACCATGGAGATGGACATCACCTTTAAGGGAATGGGTAGGGTTAATATGCAGGAGATATGCGTATATGAAGTGAAAGATGGTAAAATTGTGTATGAAAGATTTTTTTATACTGTACCCGGACAATAACCAAATTAACCAATTATAAAGCTAAAACCCCGAGACACCTGTCCCGGGGTTTTTTGTTGGAGTTTTTTATGCTAATGAAATTTGCTCTTTTGCTACCTGCTTTTACCTGTAAGTAATTTCTCTTTTGAAAAGTCTGTCGAGTTGCCTTTCCTTTTTACCATTGGGTTTTAGCGTAGTTTTATATATTTTTTGTTCAATCCAATTACCGGTTTTATCGTACCGGTATTCGAATTCGTAAAGATTTACCGAGCCATTTAAATTTTTTGTACTAGAGCTAAGAACATCATTGTATTGATTGTAATTGCTTTTGTCCTCACTAGAGGTAATCACATCAAAACGAATCTTTGATGTGTCGGAAGTAACTTTAGTCCCATCATTTTTGAATACAGAGATAACCACCGTGTTTTTATCATAATTATATTCAGCTGTCTCTTTTCCGGTTGGGTTATTATTGGCATCAAAAAGAACCAATTCCGTAGGATCGCCTTTGCTGTTATTAACTATTTTTACAACATCAATGATCTTTCCATTTGCGGTACTATCGATGGTCCCTGTCAGAAAGCCGTGCTCATCGTATTGATTACTGGCGATTTCCTTGCCGCGGCCATATTTTAACCATCTTTCAAATATCCGTGAGCGTTTAAGGTGCCTGGTGGTATCATTGATATAGGTGAGTTTGGCTGTGAGTATCCCATCCTGGGTGTACCGTTCCTCGGTCAATAGCATTCCGGCGACATCAAATACTTTTATATTTTTTGCTGTCTCCGTATGGCTGGGCGAATAAAAGGTGTTTTCCTCAATGATCTGCTTTGGTTTCCCAAATTTATATTCGCGGCTATCATTCATATGCAAAGCCGTATAAAGACTTTGTGAGTAACAAATTGTTGAAACAGAAAGTAACAATAGTAATACTATAGATTTTGTCATGTATCAAATTTAAGCAATAATTTATCTAATGTATGCTACCATTCAAATTTCTTGCGCTTCCATGTTTTTACAAAACGCTGTTTTAGTTTATCGGTGTATTTTAACATCTTTACAGGTACAAAACATATAATTCAAAAATATCTATGCAATACTGGTTAGTCAAATCGGAACCCGTAAAATACAGTTGGGAAAAGTTTAATAAAGATGGACGTACTTTTTGGGATGGTGTGCGTAATTATCAGGCACGTAATAATTTACGATTGATGAAAGAAGGCGACCTGGTATTGTTTTATCATAGTAACGATGGCAAGGCTGTAGTAGGTATAGCCAAAGTGGTGAAAGAGTTTTACCAGGATCCTACTACTTCAGACCCTAACTGGGTGGTGGTTGATCTGTCGCCGGTTGAAACCTTGAAGAACCCGGTAACCCTGGAAACCATTAAGGCCGATGAACAACTAAAAGATGTGGGCCTGGTTAGGCAGGGCCGTCTTTCGGTAATGGGTTTAAAGCGCGAAGAATTTGACCGTATATTAGAACTGGGCAGTTAATGGAAACCCATATCGTTAACTTCAACTTATTTAAAAGCCGTCGTAAAATGATGGCTTTTACTGTTTTTGTGATGCTGATGCCCTGGCAGCTTAAGGCCCAGGATGTTTTTAAAGGCTATGAAAGCCTGTTTACCGTTCCGGAGGGTTATGTTGTAAAACATACCGCAAAGGCCCCGGTAATTGATGGGGATGTTGATGAGCCCATATGGCAACAAGCCAAATGGACAAACGATTTTGTAGATATTGAAGGCAACCTGAAACCCAAACCACCATTGCAAACCAATGTGAAAATGCTTTGGGATGATAGCTGCCTGTACATAGCTGCCCGCTTGTATGATCCGCATGTGTGGGCCAAACTCAAAAAGCACGATGAGGTGATTTTCATGGATAACGATTTTGAGCTGTTTGTTGACCCCTTGAATACCGGGCATCAGTATTACGAAATAGAGGTTAATGCGCTGAATACTATTTTCGACTTATTCTTGTCAAAACCATACCGTAATCGTGGTGCCGCCATATCGGGTTGGGATGCCCCGGGTTTGCGTACGGCTGTAAAAATACGTGGTACACTCAATGACGCGAGTGACACAGACCAGGGCTGGACGGTTGAAATGGCCATTCCCTATAAAGCGCTTAACCCGGGTTTCAGAAGAGTAGTGCCACAAAATGGAACGCTATGGCGGATCAATTTTTCGCGGGTTGAGTATGATACAAACATCCGGAATGGCCAATACGTGAAGGTAAAAGATGCCACTTCGGGCCGTGACCTGCCCGAGCATAACTGGGTATGGTCGGCCCAGGGTTTAATCAATATGCATTACCCCGAACGCTGGGGATACCTGCTGTTCAGTGATCATCAGGCCGATGATGTGGTATTTGAAATGCCCTACACCGAACTGCAAAAACAATATCTATGGCTGGTTTATTACAAGCAAAAAGAGTGGCAAAGGCAAAACCATAGTTATGCGCAATCATTAAAAGAATTGGGATTGGAAAGTAGTTATAACATTTTAAAAAAATTTAATAACTTACAACTCGAAGCTACTAAACACCAGTTTATGGCTTTAATTACCGATGAGGAAAATAAAATAACTTATACCATTAATCAGGATGGATTTGTTGAACCTTTAACCACCAATCACCAAACGCCATGAACAAGCGCGAATTTTTAAAAGCCGGTTTAGTAGCTACCGTCGCATCTCAATTACCTGTAAAAAGCCAGGCAAAAGAACCTGTTGCTGTCAATAAGAAAAAGGCCATGAAAAATTGGATCTGGATCAATCCTAACCTAAAGGATACGGACGAGGATCTGAAAACCAATTACGCGGCCTACAAAGCAGCAGGCATTACCGGGATATTTTTTGAGAACGACAGCGAAAGACACTTCCGTGCCGCGAAAGCCGCGGGTATCGAGGCTCATCGCTGGATATGGACTTTTAACCGTGCCGAAAGAGTGGCTGATCATCCGGAATGGTACAGCAAAAGCCGTAACGGTGATTCCTGTGCCGATAAACCGCCATATGTACAGTATTATCGCTGGCTTTGCCCTTCGCGCCCCGAGGTTCAGGAGTATTTAACCAGTACCGTTAACGAGATATTGACCAAGGATTATGTTGATGGCATCCACCTGGATTATGTGCGTTATTGTGATGTGATACTCCCTGTAAACCTGTGGGATAAATACAAAATTGAACAAACCAAAGAACTACCCGAATACGACTTTTGCTATTGCGAAGTTTGCCAGGCCAAATTCAAAGAGCAATACGGCAAGGATATTAAAGCTATTCAATATCCCGATGCCAGTCTGTCCTGGCGCTTGTTCAGGTATGGTAATATCATCAGGGTGGTGAATGCGATATCGGCAGTGGCCCATCAGCATAAAAAACCAATCACGGCGGCTGTTTTCCCAACGCCGGAAGTGGCACGCCGTAATGTGCGGCAAGACTGGACAAATTTTAAGCTCGATGGCGTTTGCCCGATGATATATCACGGCTTTTATAAAGAAAGCGTAAGCTGGATAGGTGATGCCGTTGCAGAAGGTATCCATGTACTCGATGGTAAGTTTCCACTGTACGCCGGTCTGTATCTTTCTGATTTTAATAATGATGAAGAAGTGCGCTCCGGTATTCAATATGCTTTAAAAAATGGAGCTTCGGGAGTATCCTTCTTTGGCCGGGTTACGCCATCAGTATTGGATATCTTGAAGCAGGAGAGCGCGGCATTTAAAGCATAAATTAAAGAACGTTTCGATAATACTATTTATAACGCCGTTTTGTTTATCAGAACGGCTTTGTAATTTTACAGCATAGCAATCTATACCATGAACTACAGAGATTTTAAAGGCACAGCCATTGCCGAAGTTGGATTAGGCACCTGGCAATTAGGCAGCGCCGACTGGGGCAATGTGAATGAATATGAAGCCATCAATATACTAAAAGCTTATACCGATGCCGGCGGCAATTTTCTGGATACGGCCGATGTATACGGCATGGGTGTGAGTGAAACCGTAATTAGTAAGTTTTTAAAATTGGTTGATCATAAAGTGTATGTAGCAACCAAGCTGGGGCGGCGTGGTGACGAACCAAACGGCTGGCCGCAGAATTTTACCTATGATGTGATGAAACGTCAGGTAGAAGATTCGCTGCGCCACCTGGATATTCCCCGCATATTCCTGGAGCAGCTGCATTGCATCCCTACAGAAGAACTGCGTTCGGGAAAAGTGTTTGATCATCTGCGTCAATTGCAGGAACAGGGGCTCATCATGCATTTTGGCGCCAGTGTCGAAACATCCGAGGAAGCACTGATCTGTCTGGAGCAGGAGGGTTTAGCGTCGTTACAGATTATCTTTAACCTATTCAGGCAACACGTGGCCGATGAGTTGTTTGCCAAAGCAGCCGAAAAGGGCGTGGCTATCATCGTGCGTGTACCATTAGCTAGTGGTTTGTTATCGGGTAAATTCATCGCGCAAACGCAGTTTGCCCAAAACGATCACCGTAATTATAATGCCAATGGCGAAGCTTTTAACGCCGGTGAAACATTCTCGGGTATTGAATTTAGTGAAGGTGTAAAACTATCCGATAAAATAAAAAGCTTGCTTCCCGATGACCGGATGCCGCAATGGGCCATTCGTTGGATATTGGATCATCCGGAGGTTACCACTGTAATACCCGGTGCATCTAAAGTAATACAGGTAAACAGTAATGTGGAAGCGGTAAAACTACCCCATTTATCAGCAGAGGCGCATCAGCAGTTAAGGTCGTTGTATGATGCAGAGATTGCGGGTAAAATAAGAGGTCATTTTTAAATATAGCGACTAACTATTAATTAATATTTGTCATTCTGAGCGAAGCGAAGAATCTGTTTTAGTGTATGCAAAGTTTACGAATAGATCCTTCGCTTCGCTCAGGATGACACCTAAAGGGCTTAATCTTTTACCCTCTCAGCTTATCCAAAAGATCACTAAGCACGGCTGCGTCTTCTTCGCTCAGGTTACCTTTCAGAATGTCCTTGGCTTTAAATTCATTATCCATTTTTGATAATATTTGTAAGCCCATCTCAGTGATGCGAATGTCAACAGCACGCCTGTCTTTATTATTGGTACAGCGCGAAACCAGTTCTTTTTGGATCAGGCGATCAACTATACGCGACGCGTCAGACATCTTATCAACCATACGTTCTTTCAGCAGGTTAATAGTAGCTGGTTTAGGGTATTGGCCCCTTAGTATCCTGAGGATGTTGAATTGCTGCTGTGTAATATTATATTTATCAAAATATATTCTAAAGTAGTTGCTTAACCAGCCTGCTGTATAGGCAATATTAATGGCTGCTTTATGATAATTATCTTCAAAATTTGTACTTTGTATTTCGTCGTCAATGCGCATAATTGGTAACAATCAATGAGATGCAAATATGTTTAATTAATTCTTAATTTGAGCTAAGCCTATACGTAAGCTGCGGGTGTTTCATTACATCCCGTTTTTATTTATTTCATTTTGAGGATCAGACCCTTCCGGTTTACCGTAATTCCAGGGGCAATGCAGGCATTTATTTTTACAGCAGTAACCCCGCTTTAAGTGGTACTCTTTTGTGAAAACAAAATTGCCGTCCTCATTGATGTAATAATCTATTCCTTCCTGTAGCATTTATTTAAACTGTTTGGCGCAGCCCATTAATAAGCCATACCATATTTAACATTTGCTGCCGCGATAAAACTTTTTAAACCTTAAATTTTAACACTTTTTGGCTCAAAAACGGGGTATAAACGGTTCAAAAATGTTCGAAAAAAAACGATTTTAACACTTTTTAACAAACTTCAACACGATTTTGAGGCGTTTTGAAAAGTTTAAAAAGTATTAATTAGTTGATAGTTAATAGTTTGAGATGAATAGTGCCCCTTTTTGATCATATTTATGCTTAGCTCAACAATAAGTCGCCTCTGGAAAAGAGCGTTAGGACTATTGCTTAGACAAATTTACTAAAAAAATTGGTAATTATAAGACAAGCTTTAAAGCAGTTTTACAAAAATATCGTTGTTAAAATGGGCTTTCAGGTGACGGCCGTCGCCGTGGAGTGTCCATATTTGCTGGGGTTGGGTGCGGGTTATGGTTTCCAGGATATCGTTCCAGTCCACATGGTCGGATATAAAGAGGGTATCGCGCTGGTTAACCTGCAGGTTTTTCCAGCCCGAGGCAAAAAGCCGGGTTACACCAGTAGCCCTGATATAGCTATCAAACGTAAACGGTGGTACGATATAAACAAATTCATCCTGTACCTTCATCAACTTACGACCATAAATTTGATGCGGCCCCAGTACAACACCCATTTTTTGATAAATAGCATTGATGGGCATAATACGGTGGTGTACCAGTATCTTTTTCTGCGGCGCATAGGTGCTGATCAAGTTAATAAGCCGCTGACTTTTACCCAAACCATAAGCACCCAGCAGAATATTGGTTTTGATAGCATTGATCTTTTGTATCTCGGCAACCGGATCGGGGTGTATCACTTCAGGGTCGGCAAAGGTGCTTTCGGTGATCAGTACATCGGTGGTTACCCATTCAATAGGTTCGCAGGTATCATCGGCCTGTAGCTTATAATCGCCGGTGTACAGGTAGCGTGTTCCTTCGTATTCCATCAGTACCTGTGCCGAGCCCAGCATATGGCCGGCTGGTATCAGCGTAATGGTTATCCTGCCAAGGGTAAAAGGCTGGTTAAAATCTACTATATTAAACACCTTAGCCGCGGTACGGTCATACCGCAGCTGCATAATGTTTGCTGTGGCCCGGGTACAATAAACATCGTGGTTGCCGCTTACGGCATGATCGGCATGGCCGTGGGTTATCACCGCTATTTTGGCGGGTAATTTAGGATCCAGATAAAAATCACCGTATTTGCAATACAATCCCTTTTCATCTATCTGTACAAAATCGTCAATTATCATTTATATGGAAGCTTAAATTAGGAGCAAGGATTTATGGAGTAAGGAGCAAGGATTTTGTTTTGTCTTTGTTCTAAAAATCATTGTTCCTGCTATCCTTTTTCCTGCTGTGCGGCGAGGGCCAAGTATTGCTCGTGCAAAGCCAGCACCTGCGGGATCACCAGTTGCCTATCGTCATTGATAATTATATCATTGGCCAGTTGTTTCTTTTTTTCTTCGGTAAATTGGCGGGCCTCGCGGCTTTCCACTTCGGTACGGGTAATATGGTCGCGCTGTATAACGCGTGCTATACGGTTTTCCAGCGGGGCAGATACCAGTAAGCTGCGGTCGCACATTTTATAGGAGTCGCTTTCAAACAACAGGGCTGCTTCTTTGATCACATAGGGTGCATCCTTAATATGCAGTATCCAGTTATCAAAAGCCCTGAAAGTTGCCGGATGTACCAACGCGTTCAGTTTTTTGAGTTCGGCCTCGTTATTAAAAACTATACCGGCAATATGTTTACGGTTCAGGCTGCCATCTTCAAAGTATGATTCCGGGCCAAAGGTTTGTTTCAGGGCATCAATCAGTATAGCATCGGTCACCATTACTTTTTTAGCCTCATCGTCGGCATAAAAAACGGGTATGCCCAAAAGTTCAAAAACTTTGGCCACCGTAGTTTTGCCGCTACCTATATTACCTGTTAAACCTATTTTGAGCATTTGGGGAGCAAAGATAAGGGATTTTGTCTGAACCATGATTTTCATGATTAAAGGATTTTGGGATTAAAGATCATGGTAATCCTAAAATCCTTTAATCATGGCTCAGACAAAACCTTATTTCTTAATAATAAAATCAATATTAGCAGGGCTCACCTTTACAATTTTGCAAAATGGGGGTACCCGGGTCAGTTTTACGGGGAGGGTGGTGTAGCCGTGATCGCGCCAGAGGTCAAGATCGGCAGTGGCTTCAAACAGGTCCTCGGTCATGTCGCGATACCTGTTTAACGATGTGGTGAACGTTACCTTAACTCGTTGCGGAAACACCTTAACATTATCGTAATTATGGTTATTGATAAGTTTAACAGGCAGATCGAGCGTTTTTTCGGTAAACTCATCAACCGGGATGATCACCTGTACCGTTTTTGGGTATACATTTAAGTTCCCTTCCTTAACCGCTTGCAGGTTTACACGGGTATTCACGGTTTCGCCCACATCACTCATCTGCAGCGAATCTGTTTTCCAGAGGTTTATTTGTTTTAAACGTTCGGTAGGGCCGCTCACGGTGATGTATGCGGGTTTAATGATCATATTACCCGATACGGCAAATTGTTTGCGGTATTTGATACCCAGCATCAGTTGTACCGGTACTTTTTTTACTAAGCGGTTCGAGAAATCGAAGTATAGCGTATCCGGATCGATGGAAATGATCTGCTGCGTGATATCTTTATTCAGGTTAATCTGTTTGAGCTGTGAATTAAGTACTACATAGTTGCGGTTCTCCAGAGTCGAAAGATCAATAGTAATGGGCTTGCTTTCTTTATTCATGCTCGAAAAAAGCATTTGCCAGCCGGTGCCCTGTACGGTAGCATTCACGGTATCGGGCTGCAGGGAATGAAAAGCGCGTTTCTGCGGAGCGTTTTTATAGGTAAGAACTTCCTGTATGGTGTACGGCTGGGGGGTAGAGAGCGTAGTAAACAACCAGGCCACAACGGCCAGCACCAGGCAGGTAAAAAATGCCGATAAGCGCCTTCGTTCTGTAGCCGATAATTTTACTATTGCCATTCTTTTAGATTAAGGATCAAAGATAAAAAGACAAAAGATTATTTAAGCTGAAAGGATAAAGGCGAAAGGATAGAGGTAAAATACCAATTATCTTTCGCCCTTTTATCTTTTATAGCGGCAAAGAACTTTCAGTCCTTTGTCTTTGCTCCATTGGTCTTTTATCAACAAAAAGCCTTAGCTTTTTACAGCTACCGGAGGAGTGTTTAATGCTTTTGAAGCATCTAACGAGATAGCCGATTTGTCAAAACGGATCTTGCCGTTCTCTACCTCAACTAAAAAGGTGGTCTCGTTCAAATCAATGATACGGCCGTGGATACCGGCAGTAGTAACTACCTTATCTCCTTTTTTTAGTTCCTCAACATATTTCTTTTGATCTTTTTGCTTTTTAACCTGCGGACGGATCATGAAGAAGTAAAACACCACGATGATCAATACCATTGGTATCAACATACCAAAACCTCCGGAACCACCTGCTGGTGCTTGTAATAAAATAGTAGCTATCATTTTTTTAATTAATTGTTATTTTGTTAATACCTCACCAATAAGGTGTACCATAGTTTGTGCCGGTACGGTATTGGCGGTAATGGTTATTTGTTTGTCCTGTAAACCTGTTTTACCGGCACTGTTAAATACCACCTTAATTAAGCCGCTTTCGCCTGGTTTAACCGGGGTTTTAGGCCACTCGGGCGTAGTACAACCGCAGCTGGCAACCGCGTCTGTAATAATCAGCGGCGATTTGCCATCGTTAGTGAATTTAAAATCGTAACTAACTTTATCGCCTTGTTTGATCTTGCCAAAATCATGACTTTCTTTTTCAAACTTCATGACAGGGGCGGTAGCGGCGTTTGCTGTAGTTGCTGCAGGTGTTTTAGTTGCAGAACTATCGGCAGTGCTTGATGCCGCGCCATTGGCGGGTGTTTGGTTACAGGCCGATAATAATACGCCTGCGGTTAATAAGCTTAAAAATAATCGTTTCATCGGTTAAAATATTATTCTATTAGTCCTCGTCCTATTTTTTTGATTTTGTTCTCCCCTTTCAGGTCAATCAAAATCTTGTCTAAGATACCGTTTATAAATGAATTACTTTTAGGTGTACTGAACTCTTTAGAGATCTCCAGATACTCGTTAATAGTTACCTTAACCGGGATGGAAGTGAAGTTAACAAACTCGGTAATAGCCATTTTCATCAACAGGGTATCCATCATGGCAATACGCTCGGGCTCCCAGTTTTGAGTTTTGGCGGCAATGAGCTCCTGGTAAGGTTTATCAAACCGGATGCTTTGTTCAAAAAGATTTACTACAAATTCACGGTCTTCTATCCAGTTGCCGGTAATTTCGGCCAGGTGGTTCTGCTTGGCGTCTTCCGAGGCAAAATTCTTAAAAGTTTTAGCTATCAGAGCCTGTAAAACGTCGCGGTCAACCGGCCAGAAGATAAACTTGTCTTCAAAAACCTGTTCGGCTAATGACGATTTCAGGATCACTTTTTTGAAAATGAATTTGATGATGTCTTTATCGGTATGGATGGTATCATCGGTTTTAGCCAGGTATTCGGCATATTCCGGCGAATTTTTAAGCGTGGTGAACAGCGTTTTGGCCAGTTCGGGCTCAAAGTGCCACTCTACTTTATATTTTTTCAGCGCGATGAGGTAATCGCGGTTATCGTTAAGGGTAACGATAAACCTGTTTTCCAATATTTTACGATTGGCATTCAGGTCTTCGGCAGTTGGTAAATGTTTGTTGGCGCGTTCTTCCGCGTCGTTAGCCGCGTAATTAGCCACTTCCGAAATCAGCGACAGCATCCAGATGTACATTTCAAATACCTGGTCGATGCCGTGCAGCATATTTTTTTCGTATAGCTTGATGTCCTTGGTATCTGACTGATGATACGCGTATAATGCCTGTAATACTTTTACCCGGAGGTGCCTTCTGTTTAACATGTGTAAGAACGATTTGATCTGCCAGCTGGCAGATGGTTAATTTAATAAGACGATTTTACTTTTTTAATATCCTCCATCCGTTTTTCGGCAATTTTATTGGCTGCCTTAACGGTAGAGATGTTTTCTGATTTAGAAAGTTTTAAAATGGTGCGCGTTACCTCGTAAATGTTTTCGGTAAGCTGCAAAGTGCGTTTTTTGCTGAAACTCATCAACTCCGAATAGCAATTGATGATACCACCAGCGTTGATCACATAATCGGGCGCGAATAATATCCCTTTCTCTAAAAGCATAGCCCCGTGTTCGGCTTCATCAAGCAGCTGGTTGTTGGCCGAGCCTGCTATAATACTACATTTAAGTTTATTGATAGTTTGTGTATTAACGGTACCGCCCAAAGCGCATGGTGCATAAATGTCGGCATCGATATCAAATATACTGTTATTAGATACTGCTTCGGCGCCATATCTTTTGGCTATCTGGCCAATGCGTTCTTCCTGGATATCGCTCACATAAACTTTTACATTTTCATCGCGAAGCAAACGTACCAGGTGCTCGCCAACATGGCCAACGCCCTGTACTATAACCGATTTCCCAGTAAGGCTATCGCTGCCGAATTGCTCTTTTACGCAGGCTTTGATGCCCTGAAAAACACCTTGCGCGGCTACCGGTGATGGATCGCCGCTACCACCTAAGCTTTCCGGTATACCGGTAACATGCTCGGTTTCCATACGGATGTACTCCATATCACGCGGACTGGTGCCCACATCTTCAGATGTAATAAATTCGCCGTTCAGGTTTTTAATAAAACGGCCAAACTTACGCATCAATGCTTCAGTTTTGTCTTTACGCGAATCACCTATAATAACAGAATAACCGCCGCCCATATTTAAACCTGCGATGGCGCATTTGTAGGTCATGCTTTTTGAAAGGCGCAATACATCGTTCAAAGCATCGGCCTCGGTTCTGTAGCTCCACATGCGGGTACTGCCAAAGGCCGGGCCCAGCGTGGTATCATGAATAGCTATAATGGCTTTTAAACCCGTGTCCGGATCGCTGCAGAATACAACTTTTTTGTGGCCAAAGGCATCGAGCTGATTGAATATGGATTCCGGTTGTTGTTGAACGGGCATTAGTATACGATAGTAAATGTTTTAAGGCGTGGACAAAAGTAGAGGTTTTTTTTATTCTGACAAAGTTTATTAGCGGGGAAGTATAGATGGGGTATTTTTAAACTATAATAACGCGTAATAAGGTGGCTACAAACGGCTGGTACCAGGTGTGGGGCAATAAGAAGTAACGCTTACCCGGTTATACAGCAAAGTAAGCGTTACGAAGTTTGATTAATTGTAACTGCCGCAAACAACTCCCCATTCATTTAATGGCGAACATGGCCATGGGTTATAGGAGCTAACACAAGCCACAAATGAGCTATATCCATTTGAAAAACCGGCTGAGCAAAAGCGGCTGCAGGATCTTCCGGCATTATCACATACGGCTGATTCGCCGCTACCCGCTCCTTTAATGTTTTTAAGATCGGCACGGTTCAATACTTTTGAACCAAAATTTTGGAAATTCTTCATAATTTTTTGTTTTAAAAATGGTTATAGACTTATCAAATATAAAATAATAACTAACAATTTAAGTATTGTTTGTTTATTGATTAACAGTGGTTTATAAATAATATAGGAGGAGGTGTTGAATTGCAGACATGGGGGAGGCTCTTCCCGGCGAAGCCGAAGAGAGGGCGGTCCGGCGGAGCGTAGACCAGGTGAGTTGATTCTGGATTTAACCGGATCTGATCTGTAGCCATTTTCTTACATCATTCCGACTTTTCCATTCAACCACTCTGCCAACTTTTTAATACTTTTGATTAACCGGGTATCAGGCAACGATATCCTCCGGATTTTCCGGCTTCCCGGTTTTCCGGAAAACATAAATATGAAAGACCTTGCTTACCTTAATAAATTCTTTTACAAATATCGCTGGCGGCTGATACCCGGTGTGCTGTTTGTGATCATCTCTAACATTTTCGCGGTGCTGCCGGCACAAGTGATCAGGGTAGCGTTTGACCTGGTGACCGAAAATATTGGCGCCTACCAGCTTTTTGCCGGTTTTAACAGGCAAAACATGATCTATGATATTTTTGGCAGCAGCCTGATGCTTTTTGGCATACTGGTATTGGTGCTGGCGCTTTTGCGTGGTTTGTTCCTGTTTTTTATGCGGCAAACCATCATCCTCATGTCGCGGCATATTGAGTATGATATGAAAAACGAGATCTATCATCACTATCAAAAACTTTCGCTCGCGTTTTACCGCCGCCACAATACCGGCGACCTGATGAACCGTGTTACCGAAGACGTGAGCCGGGTGCGTATGTACCTGGGGCCTGGTATTATGTATACCGTGAATACGGTGGTGCTGTTTATATTGGTGATATATGCCATGCTTACAGTGAATGTAAGGCTGGCTGTGCTTTCGGTATTACCGTTGCCCATATTGGCCGGGGTTATATATTATGTAAACAACGTGATCAATCAGCGCAGCGAGCAGATCCAGGAGCGGCTGTCGGCCCTGTCGAGCTTTGTGCAGGAGAATTTCTCGGGCATTCGGGTTATCAAATCATACGTAAGAGAGAGCTTTGTACGTAAGAGTTTTGCCGCCGAGAGCGAAAACTATAAAACACACTCCATGCACCTGGTTAAAGTGCAGGCTGTATTTTATCCAACCATGCTGTTGCTGGTAGGTTTAAGTACGGTGATCACTATTTACGTGGGCGGGGTGGAGGTGATGAAGGGCAACATTACATCGGGTAACATAGCCGAGTTTATTGTTTATCTCAACATGCTTTCCATGCCGGTGATATCATTGGGCTGGGTAACATCGCTTATACAGCGGGCTGCTGCTTCGCAAAAACGTATCAATGAGTTTCTGCACGAAAAACCGGATATTATATCGCCTGATCAGCCCGAGCGTACGGTTCAGGGAGCTATCGAGTTTAACCATGTGTCATTTACTTACCCCGATACGGGCATCGAAGCTTTAAAGGATGTGTCGTTCACGGTAGAACCCGGGCAAATGGTAGCCATTATCGGTCGTACAGGGTCAGGGAAATCAACCATTGCCAATCTGGTTATGCGCATGTATGATACTACTGGCGGTGAGATAACCGTCGATGGTACTTCGGTAAAGCAACTCAACCTGGAGAGTTATCGCTCGCAGGTGGGTTTTGTACCGCAGGAAGTTTTCCTGTTTTCGGACACTATTGCCAATAACATCGCTTTTAGCGCCGATGTGCTCAATATGCCTGTTGTAGAGCAGGCTGCCAAAGATGCCGCTGTATATGATAATATCATCGAGCTGGAGCAAGGTTTTGAAACCCTGATAGGGGAGCGGGGTGTAACTTTATCGGGCGGCCAAAAGCAGCGGGTGTCCATAGCCCGGGCAATTTTTAAGCATCCGCAGATATTGATCTTTGATGATTGCCTTTCGGCAGTTGACACCCGTACCGAAGAGGCGATATTAAATAACCTTGGGCGGGTAATGCAAAACAAAACCAGCATCATTATAGCCCACCGCATATCAACCATAAAAAATGCCGACAAAATTCTGGTAATGGATAATGGCCAGATTGTTGAACACGGTAACCACGATCACCTGATGCAATTGAAAGGTACCTACTTTGAGCTATACGAAAAACAATTGCTTGAAGAAGAACAAGACGCCTGATTTTTTTGCGTAAACACAATAAAATGACGGAAATGTTTCAAAAAGTTCAATAAAATTGAATAAAATACTTGCGCTTTCAAATTTTGATTTATATTTATGCCAACCAAAACTAATTACAGGTATATTCATTATGGGAGATTTTGACAATAGAGAGCGAGAAGAGGTTTTTTCAAAGAAGGTGAGAGCCGGGAAGAGG